>UMIC01036733.1_pt1 | contig 92920 bp, 79 predicted proteins | sample 1965681 | NCBI WGS metagenome assembly UMIC01 (sample SAMEA4836114, study PRJEB28245) | human gut metagenome | biome: gut microbiome; material: fecal sample | place: Denmark | collected 2008
GAGTCCCGTCCGAATTCGATTCTTTTGCCTGAGAGTTTGCGCATCCCCTTCGGCGTTACCTGGCGGTAATCTCTCCCGAATTCATCAACCGGTCTGTCATTAACTTTGTTTATATTTTAACATCAAACATAGAAAAAAGCAATAGAATTATGTTCAGTTTATTTCTTTTTCACAAAAAACATACCGTTTTTTTATGCATACGGCACAATTTTTTTCACAATAAATGACAGAAAATAAACATATGTCCATTTACTCTCTTCCATTCCCAAAATAATTGTAAAATACAGGAAGGGGGATTTTATTTTTTTTCTGTACGCGCCTTCAAAAATCAATCCAGAAGATTGGTCATGCTCTTTAAACTGATAGCCAGAGTGGATGTATTGTGGAGCATAGCTGATGCGGCCGGGGTTATGACGCCTCCCACTCCCAGAAGAATAAGACCCAGGTTGAATCCGATAACAAACCGGTAGTTCCGGTCAATCCGGTCCATGAGTGCCCGGCTGATAGCCCTCAGTGTCACCAGTTGGAACAGGTTGTTCTCCGAGATGGTGATATCTGCTATCTCCCTGGCAATCTCAGCCCCTTCGCTGATGGCAATTCCCGCGTCAGCAGCCGACAGGGCCGGCGAATCATTGATTCCGTCGCCAATCATAATAACCTTACGGCCCTTTTTCTTTTCTTCGTCCACGAACCGGGCCTTGTCCTCGGGAAGGACCTCCGAATAATACTCGTCCACTCCCACCCGTCCGGCAACAGCGGCGGCTGTGCGCTCACTGTCTCCTGTCATCATGACAATCTTGGTGATTCCCTGCCTGTGAAGGGCGGCGATGACCGCATCCGCCTCATCCCTCAGAGGGTCCTCAATGCAGATAACGGCTGCCAGGCTTCCTCCGATGGCCAGGTAGAGGTGGGAATATTCCACGGGAAGGCTGTCAAATACCGTTCTCTTATCCTCCGGTATCCTGCATCCCTCATCTTCAAACACAAAGTGATAGCTTCCAATCACCACCCTTTCATCTCCCACATAGGTGGCAATGCCGTGTGCTACAATATAATCCACCCTGGAATGCATCTCCTTGTGGACCAGCCCCCGCTTCACTGCCTCATTTACCACAGCCTTAGCCATGGAGTGGGGGAAATGCTCCTCCAGGCAGGCAGCAATGCGCAGCAGCTCTTCCTTTCCCATGTCATTGAATACCACCACATCCGCCACCTGGGGCCTGGCCTTTGTCAGGGTTCCTGTCTTGTCAAAGATAATGGTGTCGGCAGCAGCCGCTGCCTCCATATACCTGCCTCCCTTTACCGTAATATGGCAGCTGCCGGCCTCGCGCATGGCCGAGAGCACAGACAGGGGCATAGCCAGCTTCAGCGCGCAGGAAAAATCCACCATCAGGATGGACAGGGCCTTTGTCACATTGCGGGTCAGCAGCCACGTAAGGATGGTTCCGCCCAGACTCCAGGGAACCAACGCGTCCGCCAGGGTGGCTGCCTTTCCCTCAGCCGTGGACTTAAGCTGCTCCGACTCCTCAATCATGGTCACAATCCGTTCAAACCTGGTGTCGCCCGCAGCCGTTCTCACCCGCAGGGTAATCTCTCCCTCCTCTACGGCTGTTCCCGCATACACGTAGGAGCCCTCCTCCTTCCTGACAGGCACTGATTCCCCCGTCATGGAAGCCTGATTCACCATGGCGTCCCCGGAAGCGACCACTCCGTCCAGAGGAATCACATTTCCCATATGGACCGTTACCAGGTCTCCCTCCCTGATTTTTGAAACAGGAACCAGAACCTCTGTCCCATCCACATTCTGCCATACCCCGGCAATGTTTAAGGACATGCTCCTGGCAAGGTCGCCCACTGACTTTTTGCGGGTCCATTCTTCCAGAAGTTCCCCAATCCCCAGAAGGAACATAACAGAACCCGCCGTGTCGAAATCCCGTCTCAGGACAGACACGGCAATCGCTGCGGCATCCAAAACCTCCACCTCCAGCTTGCCCCTGAGCAGACAGCGGACTCCCTTTAGCAGGTACCTGACGGAGTGGGCGGCCGTATAGACGGCTCTGACAGAAGCCGGCAGAAAGGATTTGGCAAATGCCCTGACCACCACTTTCCGGACCAGCTTCTCCTTGTATTCGCGGTTCAGGGCCCTTCCGCTGTTCTTCGGCACCAGCTCTTCCATCCGCTCACTATCATAAGAAAACCTCTGTATTCCCTCCAGTATGCACCTGCGGCTGCCTTCATACACCACAGCGGCATCCGCTGTTCTCTCATATACCCTGACATTTTTTACTCCGGGAAGGGTGCAGAGATAATAATGCAGCAAATCAGCCTGCCGTATGCTCATATCCTTCTGATAAAAATGAACCCTGACCCTTCCCCTTATCTCATGTCTAATTACAAACTTCATTGTTTCAAGCTCCTATTTTCAACTGTCCTGGACACATTTTCAGAGTAAATGAAAAAATTACCGCCCGGAGATTTCTTCCCCAGGCGGATTATACATTACGCTGTAACCGTATCAGCAGAAGCTGTCTCATCTTCCTTCAAATATTCTGAGGTATGCTCAGGGGACTCCTCCCTGCTTTCATCCTCAAATACCTCCTGACAGCGCTGTGCATTGATTTCCCTGGCCTCTGCCAGAATATCCTCAGCGTTCTCCTGGATATTGGAGGCGGTGGTCATCACACAGTCTTTAGCCCTTAATCCGGCAGCCAGGCAGTTGATATATAACTTTTTGGCATCATCGCTTCCCAGAATCTTCACACCTGCTGTTCCAAACAGGACGCCGCCTAAAAAAAGGCCCATTTTTTTACATTTAAAACAATCGATCATTCCTTTATCCTCCTAAATTATATGTAAACAATCCTTATCAGGCACAAAAGAGTATGCAGGGCTGTTATGATGCTGTCTTGGCCTTTACATTCACATTAAGAGAACTGCCCTCTTTATAAGGCCTTACTAACAGATAGATGAATACGGCCACGGCCCCAATTGCCGCAACGGTTCCGACTCCAAAGGTTCCCTCTGTAAACCATCTGCCAAACTGGTATATGCACAGTGCCACCACATATGCAAGTATGGTCTGATAGCCGATTGCAAACCAGGTCCACCTTGCATTGTTCATCTCACGCTTGATGGCGCCTATGGCAGCAAAACAGGGAGCGCACAGCAGATTGAACACCAGGAAGGAATATGCGCTGACGGCTGTAAAGCTCTGGGCCAGTGTTCCCCAGATTTCTGATCCGTCCTCAGCCACTTCCGCAAAACCATAGAGAATGCCGAAGGTGCCAACTACGTTTTCCTTTGCAACCAGACCCGTGATGGCCGCCACAGCTGCCTGCCAGTTCCCCCATCCCAGAGGAGCAAATATCCAGGCAATGGCCTGACCGATTGACGCCAGAATTCCATCCGACAAATCTTCCACCATACCAAAATGTCCGTCCACAAACCCAAAGCTGGATGTAAACCAAATAAAAATAGTGGACAGCAGGATTACGGTTCCTGCCTTCTTGATAAAGGACCAGCCTCTCTCCCACATGCTGCGCAGAACATTCGACACAGTTGGAAGGTGGTAAGCAGGAAGCTCCATTACAAACGGCGCCGGATCCCCTGCAAACATTTTTGTTTTCTTTAAGATGATGCCGGAGCAGATAATGGCTGCAATTCCTACGAAGTAGGCGCTGGGTGCTACCCAGGAAGCGCCTCCGAACAGGGCTCCCGCAAACAGCGCAATAATAGGTAGCTTTGCTCCGCATGGAATAAAGGTGGTGGTCATGATGGTCATTTTGCGGTCCCTGTCATTCTCAATGGTACGGGAAGCCATGATGCCGGGAACACCGCAGCCGGTTCCGATCAGCATGGGAATAAAGGACTTTCCTGACAATCCGAATTTTCGGAAAATTCTGTCCATGATAAACGCCACCCTGGCCATGTAACCGCAGGATTCAAGAAACGCAAGGAAAATAAACAGCACCAGCATCTGGGGCACAAAGCCAAGCACAGCGCCCACGCCAGCCACAATACCATCTAATATCAGGCTGGAGAGCCAGTCAGCACAGCCCACCGCGGCGAGGAATCCCTCCACAACAACAGGTATGCCCGGCACTTCCAAGCCAAACAGACTCCAGCCTTCCCCAAACACTCCGTCGTTAGCCCAGTCAGTGGCCCAGGTTCCCACGGTGGTAACTGAAACATAGTAGACAACCCACATGACCGCCGCAAATATAGGCAGAGCCAGGAAACGGTTGGTGACGATATGGTCAATTTTATCGGAGACGCTCATCTTCTCTCTGCTCTTTTTTGTATAACACCTGCCAATAATGGATGTAATGTAGGTATAGCGCTCATTTGTGATGATACTCTCAGCGTCATCGTCCATGGCCTCCTCCATGCGCGCTGTGATGCTTCCCACATCCGGAACCATGGTCATTTGGGCCCCAATCTTGTCATCCCGCTCAAACAGCTTGATGGCATAGAAGCGCCTCTGCGCCTCAGGCACATTTCCTCCGATGCATTGTTCGATTTCCTCCAGAGCCGCCTCCACATCGGCGCAGAATTTGTGTACCGGTACAGATGCTCTGCTGTCCTTTGCAAGCTCCACTGCCTTGTTGGCGGCCTCCATGATGCCGGTGCCCTTTAATGCGGAAATCTCCACCACCGGGCAGCCCAGCTCCCTGCTCAGAGCCTGAATGTCAATCCGGTCCCCGCTCTTTTTAACCACGTCCATCATGTTGACAGCCATCAGCACGGGAATCCCCAGCTCCATTAACTGGGTGGTCAGGTACAGGTTGCGCTCCAGGTTGGTTCCGTCCACAATGTTTAAGATGGCATCCGGCCGCTGGGTAATCAGGTAGTTCCTGGCGACCACTTCCTCCAGCGTGTAAGGCGACAATGAATAGATACCCGGAAGGTCCATGATGATGACATCCTTGTTCCCCTTAAGTTTTCCTTCCTTCTTTTCCACCGTGACACCAGGCCAGTTTCCAACAAACTGATTGGATCCGGTAAGACCATTGAACAGCGTGGTCTTTCCGCAGTTGGGATTACCGGCCAAAGCAATTTTGATTGACATTTTCATATCCTCCTCATTCTCTTATTGAGAAAATTTATCAATAAATTAGTTACAGCTAACTCAACCCTTTAAAAAAAAGCAGTTCCTACTGCACTTCAATCATCTCGGCATCCGCTTTCCTTAAGGACAGCTCATAGCCCCTAACATTCACCTCCACAGGGTCCCCCAGAGGCGCCACCTTGCGGACATAGACTTCCGTCCCTTTTGTGATGCCCATATCCATGATACGCCGCTTTACGGCCCCTTCTCCGTGAAGTTTAACAACCGTTACCGTGCTTTTGCATTTTACTTCCTTCAATGTGCGCATCTTATTAATGCTCCTTTCCTTCTCATACCCGCGGCCAGTTTACACCATAATCTTATTGGCCATCTCTTTGCTTATGGCAACCCTTGATTCCTTTACATTGACAATCACATTGCCATTGTTAGCTGAAACAACAGTCACACTCGCTCCCGGCACAAACCCCATGTTCTCCAGATGACGCTTTACCTCTTCCTTGCCGCCCACCCGGACTATGGATGCCACCGTACCTTCTTTTACCAATGTCAACGGCATACCCATCACTCCTCTTTCTGAACCTGATGTGATTCTGTTTCCTATTTCCATATTGCAGCTGGAAAGTTATGGTATCCTAACTGCAAATTTAGGTTAGCACCAGTTAACCAAAATGTCAATCGTTTTTTCAAATTAAATGCGGATTTTTTGCTATTTCAGTCCTGACGCTAATTTGCGTTTCCTTTCCGGGTATGATAAAATAGAAAATAGCCGCCGCAGACTTTGAACTAACTAATATTTATCAGTGGGAGGATTTGATTAAATTGAAAATACAGGAATCAGCTGAAAACTATCTGGAAACAATCTTGATTTTAAGCCGCAAAAACCCCTATGTCCGCTCCATCGACATCGCCAACGAACTGGCCTTTTCCAAGCCCAGTGTCAGCGTGGCAATGAAGAATCTGCGTGAAAACGGTTATATCCTCATGGATGACCAGGGGCACATCACCCTCAGCAGTATGGGAAAGGAAATCGCCGAAACCATGTACGAACGCCACACCATGCTCTCCCAGTGGCTCATGTACCTTGGCGTGGATGAACAGACAGCCGCGGAGGATGCCTGCCGCATTGAACATGTGGTCAGCGCAGAAAGCTTCCGGGCCATCAAGGACCATATTACCAAGGGGCATGAGCTTCCGGAAGACAATTTATAAGGCACGCAGTCAGAAATATTCCTGCTGCTGTCCCTGTTTTTCTTCCGGGTTCCCCGGACCGCCGGTCCTGATATACACACTTTCCGGCCGCCCCTTGGTGGTGGTCCTGGTCTTATATGCAATCTTCAGATATCCCTCCTGCTCCAATACAGCCAGAAAACGGTTGGCGCTCCGCTTGGTGATGCCCAGCCTGAGCGCAAGGGTCCTGGCTGTGATTTCCTGCTTTTCGGAGGCGCTGATAGCAGTAAATATTTTCTTTACTGTCAGGGGTGAAAGCTTGGACTGCACGTCCAGCACTTCACTGTTGTCCACATTAAGGAGAAGCTGGCCGCAGTCCCCCATGGGACCAATAATCTGCTCCCTCTCATTGATCAGGTATGCCAGAGACTGCTTAAGTTCAGCCTCATGGCAGGCGTCAAGAGCATTTAACCGGGCCTGTGAAAGACTGTTCCCAAGACCGCAGCCGATGCTGAAACGGGCGGACAGCTTTTTTTCCCTCAGAAACGGGCTGAGGCGGTCCTCCTTAAAATCTCCGGTCCAGCCCGAAACATGTTTCTTGGTAGACACGATTTCCAGCCCGTAATGGCGCCTGTGGACCGAACAGTCAATCATGGATGCCCCTATAAATTCAATCACAAGATTTTCAAGCCTCATGTAATCATAATCCAGGCCCTGGAACATCTCACCGCCGGAACCATTTTCCGACAGTTTCACGATGATGACTCCCGGTATCTGCTCCTCCAGCTTCCTGCGCTCAATCTCATTGAGAAGCTTGTCGCACATCTCCCCCACATACCGTTTGCTGGGGAACGGGAAATAGACCTTCACGCCGGCCTCCTGCAGTGCCGGCACAATACTGGAAAACCGCGTGACGGATAAATCAATCTTTCCTTCCTCCCAGAGCCTTACATGTTTCCCGTACTCCTCCTGCTCAATTCCAAGCATCCGCTCCATGTCAAATTCATCCGCTGAAAGCTCCCGGATATCGGGCATGGGGCTGCGCCCCTCCACAAAATCCTTTAGTCCCACTCCGAAGATTTCCACAATATCAGCGTAAACCCTTGTAAAATCCAGGTTCCTGTTCTCATTTAACAGCTTTAGAAATAAACGGTACAGGGCAGCCTCATCAGTGTTGAAAAAACAGATGGGGCGCTTTTCTTCTTTATAATAAAGATGTATCATGTGCGCAGGAAAACTGCCGGAAGTCAGGATGCCGTCAAACTCCTCCGTAACCTTTTCATAGATATACTGTATATCTGAAAATGTTTTATATGTAAATATGCAATAATCAACGTCCAGGTCCCCAAGCATGGACTGGAGAAACTCTTTTATATATTCTGTTGCGATGACTGCAATCTTTCTCTTCAATTCCATTCCTCCCAAAACCGCTTTGTCTTTTATCTTAACATAGCAAAGGAAAATCCGCATCCTCCAAATGGAAAAATCCCCGGCTTTTTGTCAATTGTGCATATAAATATTTTTTATCCCCTTGACAAACATGGTCTTTTTGCTATAATAAAGACACGTCTTTATATAGTCTTTTTATATTCCAAGGAGGGTACCGCAATGAACGAATTCTTACGACGAGCAAAGGAACTCGAACACCAGATGCAGAAGGACCGCCGCTACCTGCACCAGCATGCCGAAGCAGGGGAACACCTGCCCGGAACCACTAAATATGTCATGGAACGCCTTTCTTCCATAGGGCTTTCCCCCCGGGAAATCTGCGACTCAGGCATCACTGCCCTGATTGAGGGCAGCTGCCCCGGCAAGACCATACTTCTCAGAGCTGACATGGATGCGCTCCCCATGAAAGAGATGAACAGTCTTCCCTTTCAGACAGTCACGGAGGCGGCCCACAACTGCGGACATGACATACATACCGCCATGCTTCTTGCTGCTGCCCAGATTCTGCATGAGCGCAGAGATGAGCTCTGCGGCAGCGTCAAGCTGATGTTCCAGCCGGCGGAAGAGGTTTTTACTGGTTCTGAGAACATGATTAAGGCGGGAATTCTTTCCAATCCCACGGTAGATGCCGCCATGGGCATACATGTGATGTTAGATACCCCGGTTCCCTCCCTCAACTATGGCACGGGCTTCATGACGTCCTCCTGCGACGGTTTTAAAATCACGGTAAAAGGTGTGGGCTGCCATGGGGCCATGCCTCATCTGGGTATTGATCCCATCAATGTGGGCTTTCATATTTACAGCGCCTTCCAGAATCTCATAGCCAGGGAGTGTGATCCAGGCGAGAAGGCAAGTCTTACCCTGGGTGCGTTTAATGCGGGAAACACCTCCAACATTATTCCTGACAGCGCCGTACTCATGGGCACCCTGCGCACCTATAACAAGGATTTGCGCGCCAGGCTTGTAAAAAGGATGCATGAGATTGCAGAATACACGGGAAAGGTCTTTGGAGTGGCCATTGAATACGAATCCCTCTCCGAGGTGCCATCCACCTACTCTGACCCGGCTCTTACCAGGGAGCTGGCAGAATATGCCTCTGAGGTGGTTCCTGATTTCATCAAACACACCGATTACTCCGTAACACCTTCCGATGACTTTGCCCGCGTGTCCGAAAAGGTCCCCACCGTCTACTTCATGATAGGATGCAGGGTGGATGGGTGCACGGTTCAGCACCATAATCCGGGCGTATTATTCGATGAAACCGTCATGCCCTACGGGGCCGCAGTACACGCAGCCTGCGCATTTAACTGGCTGAACAGGAGGAACGCATAATGGAACGCAAAAAAATATACTATGGCTGGTTCGTTGTCTTTGGTTGTCTCATGATTACATGTACCATGGTCCCCCCCATCATGGCGCTCAGCAATAAATTCCTGATACAGGTTACGGGTGAGCTCCAGATTTCCAGAAGCGCCTTTACCCTGGCCAATACCATTCTCCAGGGTCTCGGAATCTTCCTGTCCCCCATTGTGTCGGCCAGGCTTGCAAGAGGCAACATGAAACGGATTCAGACCGTCAGCATTATCGGCTTTGTCCTTTCCTACGCTTCCTTCTCCCTTGCCACCAATGTGATTCATCTATACATTTCCTCCTTCTTTACCGGTATTTTCTTTTTAAACGCTTCTCTGATTCCGGTGAGCATGATGATTACCAACTGGTTTGTCAAAAAGAGAGGACTTGCCATGAGCATTGCCATGGCCGGAATCGGCGTGGGCGGCACCATCTTCAGCCCTGTGATCACATGGCTGCTGGGGGCATATGGCTGGAGGAGCACCTACCGGATCATGGCACTCATTATCCTAGTACTGGCCCTTCCCGCTGCCCTGTTCATCCTCAAGAAACGTCCGGAGGATATGGGACTTTTACCCTATGGCAGCGAGGATTCCACCATTGAGAGTTCCTCCCTTCAGGATTCATCCTCCAGGGATGCTGCCTCCAAACGAATCCCCCAAAAGGCAGACGTGGTGTTTCCGCTGAGCGTAAAGGAATCCAGGACAAAGCTGTTCTTTATCCTTTTCATATTCGGCATGCTGTGCAACGGACTGATTAATACGGGCTCCCTGGGCCACTTCCCTCCGGCCATCGAGGAACTTCAGGGCCCCCAGGTACAGGCATTAATCATCTCCCTGTATTCCATGATTGGCATATTCGGGAAGCTGGTCCTTGGATGGCTCAATGACAGGTTCGGCGTTGTGGCCAGTACTGCTTTTGGATGCATCACCTTTGCCCTTTCCTTTATCTTCATCCTGTTTGGCCAGAATATCAGCATGCTCTACATCATGGCCTTCCTCTTCGGCCTGGGAGATGCTATCGGCACCGTCACCCCTCCGCTTATCACCTCCGCCATCTTTGGCGCTGAAAAATACGGCGAGGCATACGGAATCGCCAACAGCTTTACACAAATCGGCCTTTCCCTGGGAGCGCTCATGGTGGCTGCCATATACGACACCAGCGGCTCCTACAACACGGCCTGGATTCTCCTTCTTATCCTGACCCTGGGCGCCTTCGCCGGCTGGATAGGCGCATATACCGCATCCAGAAAGTACTGCCGAAAGCCTGCGGCGGGCAATACGCAGAATATGCAGGCCGCGCAATAAAACCGGAAGCAAAGCGCCCTCAAACCATTCAAGTATGCCTGAATGGTTTGAGGGCGCTTCTTTTTCATTTGTGCTTCTTTTTCATTTGTATTTAATTCTGTATTCCGCTACATAAAGATGCCGGTATGCCGCATGTAAAAAGTGCTGGCAGCTTCAGCCTCTGGAACGTCTGTAAAAACATTCTTATGACAACAGTTTTTCATATAATTCCCTGTCCCCATCCTTAAACACATTAAAAACAATCCGGTCAAAGGCCGCTTTGCGCTGTTTTATGAATTTCGTCACTGTATCCACCGCAATCTCAGCCCCCTTATCATTGGGAAAATGGAATTCTCCGGTAGAAATACAGCAGAAGGCGATGCTCCTTAATCCCTGGTCCGCAGCTGCCTCCAGGCAGGAAACATAACAGTTTCTCAGGTCCTGTTTCAGTTCTTTTGTCAGCCTCATTCCCACCACAGGTCCCACGGTGTGAATCACATACCGGCATGGAAGGCAGAACCCCGGCGTCAGCACTGCCCTTCCGACAGGCTCCTCATAATCCGGGTCCTCCCTGTGCCTGTCATCCATATACCGGTTGCAGGCCTCACGCAGCCTCAGACCCGCAGCGGAATGAATGGCGTTGTCAATACAGCCGTGGCATGGCACAAAGCACCCCAGCATACGGGAATTGGCCGCGTTGACAATGGCATCTGCCTGCAGCCGTGTAATATCGCCCTGCCATACGGATATACGGTCCCCAAACAGGACGCCGCTTCCATATTGCTCCTTTACGGTTGGTATGTCAGCCAGACTCACAATTCCCTTTTCCCTGGCTTCCTCCCTCAGGAATTCATCCTGAATCTCCAGGAATCCGGCAGGCAGTGGCCTGGGCATACGGATATTCATAAGGGAACGCATGACCCTGCGCCGGTCCCGGGGCCTTACCTCCATGTCCCTGCAGCTGCCCGAATCCTTCTTAAGTTCTTCCACAATATAGTTAAGACGTGCTTCCTGGCCCGTCTGCTTCATGGCTGACAGCTCCCTTCTCCCCAACCGGCCCCGTCATTGCATCCTGCGTCTGTTCCTGCCAGATGCTCCAGCACATGCGCGATGTCAGCCTTCAGCACCAGTGACCGGTCCATGATGTCATCCGGCACCCACGCCTGCTCCAGATTGACGCTGATATAAAATGCCTGTTTCCACTGCTTTGTCATTCTCCAGAAGGGGTATTTTATAATGCCGGGCGTGTTCATACCCACCCCTAATTCCAGGAAAACCAGTGTTTTTTCCTGATTATTGCGCAGAAATGTTTCATACCGTACCGCTGCCCGGTACCACGCCTCATCCTCCACAAAGTTACCGTCGCACCTCAGATGTACTTCCATGTCGCCTCCGCACACCGGACACTTGGGCACCTGACAGGAGGGAATCCTGCAATCCTTCTGTTCCCTCAGCATGGCCCGGATCTGCGCCTCATTGTCATACAGTTTCTTATGGCATGCCTGTTTGCACTGGAACAGCCCGTAGTCTCCCTGGGTTGCAAATATACACTCGTCCTGAAAACCGGCCAGCCAGAACTGGTGGTCCACATTGGTGGTCAGGACAAAGTGGTTTTTATCCTTCATCATGGCATACAAATCCCTGTACAGCTTTGCCGCCGGCATGTCGTACCTGTTATAATAAATATGGCGGCTCCAATAGGCCCACTTCTCCTCCTGGGTGGGAAACGGATAGAACCCCGCCGAATACATGTCCCTCATGCCGTACCGCTCTATGAATTCCCTAAAATGATCCTCAAACCGCCTGCCTGCATAGGTCAGACCGGCCGCAGCAGACAAGCCGCTTCCTGCTCCGATGACAACAGCGTCAGCCTGCTCCAGACGCCGTTTCAGCGCCATGAGACAATCCCCAGTATTCAATATCATCCCGCCTTTCCAGGGCCTCCGCCCAATCTGACTCCATTATAACCTGTTGGGGAGACGCGGTAAACTACGCACTATAAAGTGCCATGGTATATAAAAGATACTAAAGGTATGCCGGCTTCCGGACAGTCTCTATGATTTGCGGACACCTGTCAGAGTTTCTTTAACCGTTCCATCAAAAGCTTCATCTCTCCCATATCCGGCTCCGCGGCATCCCAGTCCCCGCCAAAAAAACGGTAATAGGAAAACAGCTGCTCCAGCTGCAGCCAGCTCCCGTCCATAGCCGCAGACAACAGCCCTGCAATGCGGTTGACCATATATTTGTTCAATGTCTTCATATCCTGCTGGGACAGCTGCCCATTAGCATGCATGTCCTCAACCGGGCCGTTTCTGAACGCGTAATGAGTCACTGCCTTGGAAATAGCGTCAATATTTTCTCTCCTGAGCAGCCGTTCTCTGGAATTTTCGTTCAGCTGTGCAAACAGCTCCGGATTTTCATCCATAAACTGCTGGTATATCATATTTTTAATGGATATCCCATACTTCCTTCTCTTATAGGCCACTTTCCCCATAGAGACCCCAAACCGTTCTGCGATCTCCCTGTCCGTCTTGCCTTCCTCATAGTATAAATGCTTCAGTTCTTCCTCTGTCACCCTGTCCCATTGATATTCCATGTTTTTCTCCAAATCACTTCGCGTATTTAATCCACTTTTGTACAGGCGGTAATTCCATGTTCCGGCTTCATTTTATTATAACCAGCCCCAGGTAAAAAGACAAGTTAAAAGGCGGGATACTTACCGCATCCCGCCTTCCTGCGTCTCCGTCTGATAATCACATACAGATAATATATCTCCACTTTTTATAATCCCTGTATGATGGCCGTTAAAATCGAATCATACTTGTCCTCCGGCGTATCTGTCCTGCTGGTCATGACCACCGGTACTGTGGTGCCGTTCAAGGTGCCGGAAGAAACCATATGGGCAAAATAGGTCAGCGACTTGGTAAATATATTGCCTGCGCATAAATCAGGCATCAAAAGGATATCCGGCTGTCCCGCCACCTGGCTGGTGATTCCCTTATGCCTGGCCGCATCCGCGCTAAGAGCATTGTCCAGAGCCAGCGGACCGTCCACAATACAGTTTTTAATCTGTCCCCTCTGAGCAGCCATACTCAGCATGGCCGCATCCACAGTAGACTGCATCTTGGGATTTACCACCTCCACCGGAGTGATAACAGCCACCTTTGGACACTGAATTCCCAGTTTTCCAGCCAGCTTCACTGCGTTGTTAATGATTTTCACCTTTTCGCTGTAATCCGGCGCCACATTGACCGCACAGTCTGTGGCAATCATCAGGCGGCCCTGGTACTCCATAACTGTGGCCTGGCTTAACTGGCTTCCATCCGGCACGAAACCATAGGCCTCCTTATCCAGAATGGCCCGCATGAAGCTAGCGGTCTGCATAAGTCCCTTCATAGGAATATCCGCTTCTTTATCCTTCACCATCCTGCAGGCCATCCTGGCAGCTTCCCTCTCATCCTGGCAGGGAATAATAGGGTAATCTTCTGCCACTTCCCCCATTTCGGCCAGCAGCTCCCTGATTTTGTCCTCTTTGCCAATGAGAATAGGCTCTATAACGCCCCGCTTCCTGGCCGTGACAACAGCTTCCAAGACATCTTCGTCATGGGCATTGGCCAGCACCAGGCGTTTTTTAATGTTTTGGCTCTTAATATAATCTTCCATTTCCTGAAAATTATGAAACATACTGTACTTCCTCCTGGTCATCAACCCTGTTATTCATTCAGTTCCTTTATCTCCTCTTCCCCACGCAGTGCAGCCAGTGTGTTAAGTCCCAGTGACTGCATTTCATATTCCCCGGGATAAACTGCAATGGGAGCGATGAAGGAAACCCTGCGGGAAACGCTGTCCACAATTCTTTTTGAGTGGGCAATCCCGCCTGTAAATACGATGGCATCCACCTCACCCATAAGCACGGTGGCTGCCGCCCCGACTTCCTTGGCAATCTGGTAGCACATGGCGTCCAGCGCCTCACCGCAGGCCTGATCCCCGCCTGCCGCCCTCTCCTCAACGGTCTTTACGTCATTTTCGCCTACATATGCCATAAGGCCCGCGTTTCCGTTGATAAGCCTGCGGATTTCAGAATATGTATATGTTCCAGAATAACACATATTAATCAAATCTCCAATGGGTACCGAACAGCACCTGTTGGTGGAAAAGGGTCCGTCCCCGTCTATAGCATTGTTGGCATCCACCAGCCTTCCTTTTTTATGGGCGGCAATGCTGATGCCTCCTCCCATATGGATCACCACCAGATTCAGATCCCTATAATCCTTTCCCGAATCCTTAGCATACTGCCTGCCCGCTGCTCTGTGGTTCAGCACATGGAAACTGCTGCGGCGCTTAATCTGGGGCAGTCCGCTGTAGCGGGCCAGAGGCTCAAACTCATCCGTAGTAGGCGGATCCACGGTAAATGCCTGGGGACCCTGAGCTGAAAACTCATAGGCCAGCTTAAGGCCCAGGTCCGTGGCATGATTGCCATATTTCTCACTGGCCGACTGCTCCAGCATCTTTCTCGTAATTCGGTAAACGCCTCCCACAATGGGCTCTGTGTGTCCTCCTCTGGTGACCACCGCGTCAAGGCCGGATATGAGGATTCCCTTTTCTTTCAGATAAGCTTCGATGGCCTGTTTCCTGAATTCAAACTGTTCCCATATAGTTGAAAATCCTTCCAGTGCCCTGGCAGTATGGACGATGTTGTCCTTGAACACGCAGTTCTCATTTTCGTAATAGGCAATCTTAGTGGAAGTGGAACCAAGATTAATTGCCGCAATCTTATATATCCTCATATGCATACCTCTCTCCTGTTCTTCCTAAATGATATGAAGCCCGATGGCCCCGTACATAAAGGCTACCATAATGGGAATCCAAAGCACCGCTATGACAAATCCCACCTTTGTCATCTGGCCCAGCCTCCAATAGCCGTAGTCGTAGGTGGCCATGGGAATGGGGTCCAGGGGCAGAAGGAAGATACATTTGGATGTGTAACCCAGTATCAATACCAGATACATGGGATTGATTCCTGCCTTGTCTGCAAGGATAACAATGAGTGGCACGCACACTGCCAGCACCGCGTTGCCTACCGGTACCAGGAAATGTATAAACAGGCCGAAAGCAGTCACCACCAGCATAATGGACAGCATGGAACTTCCCACCAGACCGCCCAGGAACTGGTTGCTGATCCATTCAGCGCTGCCCTGCTGGCTCAAAATCATGGCAAGGGCATTGGATGCGCCTACAATCAAAAGTCCGGCCCATCCGGTGGCGTCCACGGCCTTTTTCCAGTCTATTAAATCCACCTTAGGCAGGAAGAACACCGCAGAACAGGTCAGTGATATCAGGGTTAAATCCAGCTTTGTCCAGGTCTGGGTAAGCCATAGAAGCAAGGTGATACCGAATATGACAGAGAACTTCTTCTCATCGCCGGTCAGGCTTCCCAGCTCCTTTCGTTTCTCTTTAACATTATCCAGCCCCTGCACCTCCTCGATTTCTGGTTTCACCATCACAGTAAGGATGAACCAAGCGATCAGGGTCAGCACCACGGCCAGAGGAGCGCCTATCAGCGTCCATTGCAGGAAAGTCACATCCTGGCCCGCTATGTTCTTAAGCAGGTTAATGCACAGCACATTGATTCCGCTGCCCACAGGAGTGGCAAATCCTCCCAGACAGGCCGCAATGGGAATACCCATCATCATGCTTCGGCCAAATTTGGACTTGCCGGGCAGACAGCCATTCTCCTTTAACAGGGTATAACCAATTCCGCTGAGAATAATGGTGGTGGGGATATCCGCCAGCACCGTGGATATGGCGGCAGAGCATATCATGAAGCTCAGCAGCACCATCTTACTCTTCTTTCCCAGCATGGGAGTGATGTATAAGGATATCCTGTATCCCAGCCCGCAGTCAATGAATGCCCTGGCAATGATTCCTGAGGACAGCATAAAGAAGATGGTGGTTATTCCAAAATTCTGCATCACCACATTTGTGGTCTGTATGCCGGCCAGGCCGGGTATAAACAGCAGCAAACAGGATGCGATACCGATAGGTATGAATTCAGTGACCCAGGTAATGATGGCGCACACCATCAGGACAATGGCTCTCCACCCTTCCACACTCAACCCCTCCGGAGGAGTCATCCTGCTGCAGACCACATAGAGTAAAATCGTAATTATCATCCAAACATATTTTCTAACCCCGTTTTTTTGTTCCATAATTACCCCCTTACGGCGCCCCGCGGATGGGCGCCCTCTCTTATTCTGCTCCCAGCTGCTTTTTATAGTTTTCTGTTATATATTCCTGGAATGACTTTACCTCTTCCTCTGTGATTCCCTTAAAACGCTTCTGAAGCTTCAGGTATTCTCCCAGTGGCTTTAACTCCTTGGGCTTTACTGTCACCCGGACCTTGCCCTCTTCGCATTCATAGAGCACCCAAGCCCCAGTCTGAACAGCCAGCCTGGCCACTTCCACACTCTTAGCCGGCTCATATCCCCAGCCGGTTGGACACGGGCAGAATATATGGAGCAGACGCGGCCCCCTGATATCCTTTGCCTTCTGCACCTTTTTGCGCAGGTCCGGTATATTGGCAATGCTGGCAGACGCACAGTAAGGAATGCCGTGGGCCATGGCGATTCCCAGCAAATCCTTCTTACACACGCTCTTTCCTCCGGGTGTGGTGGTGGTCCAGGCCCCCACCGGAGTGGCGGAGCTTCCCTGAATGCCTGTATTCATATAAGCCTCGTTGTCGTAACAGATATAGAGCACATCCTCCCCCCGCTCCATCATACCGGACAGGGACTGGAGCCCGATGTCCAGGGTCGCCCCGTCGCCCGCAAATGCCACCACATGGGTATGGTCATTTCCCTGGACCGCATATCCGGCCCGTATGCCGGTGGCAATGGCAGCCGAGTTCTCCAGATTTCCCTGGAAAGCAGAAACCTTGATTCCTGTCTCGCAGCCAAATCCGCAGAACAGGGCGGAACATCCCGGCGGTATGACCAGGGTGGTATCCTGTCCCAGCACATCCAGTACATTGCGGATGATCAGTTCCATCCCGCAGCCCGCGCAGGCGCTTACTCCATGAGCCACATATCCTTTTGATTCTGTCCTTATATCTATCATGCTTTACGCACCTCCCTGATTCCCATTGCATGCTCTGTATCACAGTCAATCCAGACGGGTTCCTCTGACGGTTCTCCTGTCAGTATGTCCTCGTACACCCTGGTTATGGTGTCCAGGCTGATGTCCCTGCCTGCCAGGCCCCCAATATAATTCTTGACAAGGCAGTCTCCGGGTAAAGCCGACTTTGTCTCTGTCCAAAGCGGCGTACCCTGTCCTCCAAACCCGGTGGTGCGGTCCAGAACAGCCACCTTCTTAATGTCTCCTATGACGCTTCTTAACTTCCTGTATGGGAATGGACGGAAGGATACCACCTTAACCACACCCACCTTCCTGCCCTGGGCCCGCAGCTTATCGGATATATATTTTGCCGTTCCGGCCATGGAGCCCATGCATACGATAACGGATTCTGCGTCCTCCATGTTGTAGCCTTCTACCATGGATTTCCTGCGCCCGAACTTCCTTTCAAATTCCTCAAACACCTCTTCCATCACAGCCTCTGCATTCACAAAACCCCTGGCCTGCTGGTACTTCATCTCCGTGATCTCATTGGAACCCGTCAGATTGTCGATAACCAGAGGATCTTCAGGATCCAGATACATGTTCTTTCTGCAGTATTCACCCACAAACGCGTCGATTTCCTCCTGCTCCGGCACCACCAGCTTCTGCATGGAGTGCGAAAGAAAGAATCCGTCCAGACAGACCATGGCCGGCGTCAGCACCCGTTGGTCCTCAGCAATACGGTAGGCCATAATCATAGTATCGTATATGTCCTGAACATTCTCGCAGTACAGCTGAATCCATCCGCTGTCCCTCTCAGCCATGGAATCCTGGTGATCGCACCAAAGACTCCAGGGTGAAGCCAGAGAACGGTTTACCACAGGCATAACGATGGGTACCCGGCAGCCGGAAACCACATTCAGCACCTCATGCATCAGGGCCAGGCCCACAGAGGCTGTGGCTGTGGCACACCGGATTCCCGTAAGCTGAGCGCCCAGTGCGCAGCTCATGGCCGTATGCTCCGATTCCACCCGTATGTATTTTGCATCCAGTTCCCCGCTGTCGCACAGCTCCGACAGTTTTTCCGCAATGGTGCTCTGAGGGGTTATGGGGTAAGCGGAAACCACCTTAACCTTCGCCATCCTGATGGCTTCCACCGCTGCCCCGTTTCCATCCAACATCTTGTAATGAGCCATTATTCCACACTCCTCTCATCTATCATCGCAATGCAGTGCCTGGGACATTCATTGGCGCAGATTCCGCACCCCTTGCAGTAATCCCACATGATTTCAATGCATTCCCGTTTCTCTTTGTTCACTGTAATTACATTAGCCGGGCAGTACATGGCGCAGGTGCCGCATTTGATGCAGGCATCGTAGTCCACCTCTGGCCGTTCCAGCCTCCAGCTTCCCGTATTGCCGGAGTCAAATATGTAGGCGCACGGCCCCTGTACGTTACATCTGTCTTGTCTGGTTGTAGCTGTCTCTTGCTGCTTTTGCATTTTTCGCACCTGCCTTCTCTCCAAAAAATTCAATCAACGCCTTCTCAACAGATTCAATGGATACCACACCGGTCTTGGCCAGCGCTCCCAGGGTGGAACCATTGGGAATCCCCTTCCCTATATTGTCCAATGCCACCTGGGTCGCATTGACATAATAAACGGTCCTGAACGGAAATGCCTCCTGATACTTCCTTGCCACAGCCTCGCTGGACGCGTTGAGAACCAGTATGGTTTCATCTGTAATGCCCTTGGACACATCCACATGCTTCTGTATGATTGTCTCATCCATCACCACCACAATATCGGGCGTGTATACAAAGCAGTTCACCAATACAGGCTTATCGTCCATGACCACATCGGTGAACACCGGAGCCCCCCTCCGCTCATGACCATACGCCGGAACCGTGATTGCATACTTGTCTTCATGCAGTGACACTGCTGAAGACAAGACTTTGCCCGCAGTAACAACACCTTGGCCTCCCAGTCCATAGAATTTTAATCTTTTCATTATGATTCCTCCTTATAGTTTCTCTATATGAAATATTATTTCTTTATATGAACTATATGAATTATAGGTCTATTTGCTTTATTTGTAAATATACAATCTGCAATATTAATTTTTTTCATTATTTTTAACAATTTTTTGTCTTATTTTCATAACATCCCTCCGGTTTTTTGTGAATTTTGTTTTAATATATGAATTACTATTTCTTTATATGAAACATATCTTTTTTTCATAATATATGATAGAATAAAAAACACAAATCTAAAGGAGGGAGAGTATATGTCCGAACAAACCTCAGATGAAAAATACCTTTTGCAATCCGTAAATAATGCACTGGCAATCATAGATGTGCTTTGCGAACACGACAATTTAGGACTGGCTGAGCTGGCCAGTTACATGAATCTGGGAAAAAGTACGGTCTTTCGCCTGCTGTATACACTGCAGCGCAAGGGCTATGTATCCAAGGACCGGAATTCAAAGTATCATTTAAGCTTCAAATTTGCCCGCATCGGAACTATTGTCACCAAACGTTCTGAACTGATTGAGCTGATACATCCTTTCCTGATGGAACTGTCTGCGCTTTCCGGCGAGACAGCCCATCTGGTCACCTGGCATTCTGACACAGAAATTATCTTTGTCGACAAGGTAATCGGAACTGCCACCATAAGCATGCAGTCCATGGTAGGATTTACCCGTACAGCCCATATGACAGCCACAGGCAAAGCCTTGCTGGCTTATTCCTCACCAGAGGTTGTGGGCACCTACATGGAACTGGCGCCGTTTATCATGCAGACGCCCAAATCCATTCCTTCCCGTTCAGAGCTGGAACGGCTCATACCCCAAATTCGCGCCCAGGGGTATGCCTGCGATGATGAGGAATCCGAGACAGGGCTCACCTGCTATGCCGCCCCTGTTGTCAGCATGGGGCAGGCCATTGCGGCTATCAGTATTTCAGGCCCGTCCACTCGCATGGAGCTTAACCGTGACCGCTATGTTGCCCTGGTAAAGGATGCCGCCCTGAAGATTGGAAAAAAATTAGGTTATTAACAGATTTCAGACAAAAAACACCCCCGGAACAGACAGGGAATCCATTTCCCTTCCCATTCCGGAGGTGTTTTATAATATGTTTTCATTTTATAGTTTTATCCTGCAGTTTCATCCTTACAAACACCAAAAGACTGTCACAGGGAATGTTCCTCCTCCAAACGGAATATACATAACCATATCTTCTGCAAACTTCGTATAAAGGAGGTTTTTGCCCATGTGCACAGCTATGGTCACACAGACGTCCCAGGGGGACATTTATTTTGGCCGGACCATGGATTTCTCTTATCCCCTTGAGCCTGAACTGTATTTTGTTCCCAAAGGCTATCAATGGAATAATATCATGAACACCCACCAGGTCCGCAACCGTTACCGTTTCATGGGAATCGGGCAGGACATATCCCCGGTGGTCTTTGCAGACGGGGTCAATGAGATGGGCTTCGGGGCCGCTGTCCTCTATTTCCCCGGCTATGCCCAGTATGATGTCCCGGACCCTGAGGATTCGTCCCGGCCTGCCATCACAGCACTGGAACTCACGGGATTTCTCTTAGGTTTAAGCGCGTCCGTGGAGGAAGCAGCATCCATTCTCCGCACCATCCGAATCGTTGGCGCCGAAGACTCCATAACCGGAACCATTGCCCCGCTCCACTGGCTCGTGGCGGACCGGACCGGCAAATCCATGGTCATTGAAAAGACAGCTGACGGCCTGCATCTCATGGATAACCCTGTAGGTGTTCTCTCCAACAGCCCTGACTTCCAGTGGCACCTGACCAATCTGCGCAATTACATGAATCTCTCCCCCACACAGGAGCAGTCACAGACCTGGGGCAGCCTGGAGCTGACCCCCTTCGGACAGGGCGGCGGCAGCTTTGGCCTGCCCGGTGATTATACTCCTCCTTCCAGGTTTGTCAGGACCGCATTTCTAAAGACTCATACTCCCATTCCGGCAGGCAGGGATGAAGCGGCGCTGACCTGTTTCCATATAATGGAAAGTGTCAGTATCCCAAAGGGCCCGGTCATCACAAGCCGGAATACACCGGATTATACCCAGTACACAGCCTTCATCAATCTCTCCTCCAGAGAATACTTCTTCAAAACATACGGCAGCAGCTGCATCACCTCTGCATCACTGCCCGGCAATCCTGATGCACAAACCGGCATAAACTCGTTGGCAGCCCTTAATCAGCCCGCCGGCTTTTGCCAGCTACCCGCGTCTCAGGACGCGATCTAATACCTGGTAAAGATATTCCACATCCACAGGCTTGGTCACAAAGCCGTCCATCCCCGCCTCAGCCGCCGCGTCTGCATCCTCCTTAAAAGAGTTAGCCGTCATAGCAATGATGGGGATGGAAACAGCGTCCTGCCTCTGTATTCTGCGGATGGCGCGGCAGGCTTCCAGGCCGTTCATCTCAGGCATCTGGAGATCCATAAGAATGGCATGATAGGTTCCGGGACTGCTCTGCATGAACAGTTCCACAGCCTGTTTTCCGTTCTCCGCCCTGCGCACGCTGGCCCCCTTCATCTTCAGAAGCTCAGTGGCTATCTCTGCATTCAGGTCATTATCCTCAGCCAGCAGGATATTTATGTGCTCCAGGCAGCTGCTTTCCACCCCTCCAGCCTTCTGTTTCTCCTGTTTTATCTTTATTTCTTCTTCCACATTCGAATCCGCCAGGGAAAATGCAGCTGAAAAATAGAATTCGCTTCCCTTGCCCAGCTCACTCTTAAGCTTCAGTTCTCCCCCCATCAGCCCCACAATGGTCCTGCTGATAGTAAGTCCCAGCCCGGTTCCCTGGCTCTTGGAATAATTGGGTCCCACCTGCTCAAAGGCTCCGAATACGCGTTTCTGATTCTCCACAGATATGCCCACACCGTTATCAATCACCTGAAACTTGTAGATCACCTGCTGATTCGTGCTTTTGGTCCGGGTCACACGCATGATGATACTGCCGCCTGCCGGTGTGAATTTAAAGGCATTGGAAACCAGATTGGTCAGAACCTGCTGGAGACGGATAACATCCCCCATAAGCGTACGGTTTTCCACGTCCTTTTCTACAGTGAACTCCAATCCGCGGCGCGTAGCCTCTGCGGTCAGCATGTCCTCAAGCTCTTCCACGGCCCGGTTCATGGAAAATGCCTCATTTGACACTGTCATTTTCCCGCTCTCAATACGGCTCATATCCAGGATATCGCTGATTAATCTCAGCAGATACTGGGATGAGGACCGGATTTTCCCCAGGTTTTCCCTTACCTGTTCCGGTACATCATCCATCATGGATGTTAAGTCGCTGAGCCCCACAATGGCATTCATGGGCGTACGTATCTCATGGCTCATCCTGGAAAGAAATTCACCCTTTGCGCGGTTAGCTGCCTCTGCCCTCTCCAGGCTGCTCTGCATCCTGGCTGCCCGTATTCTGGAACGGGCAGCTGCCATTACAAGAATCATCACGGCAAGGAAAACACATGCAGTCACCGTTACAAACATCACTGGATTGGCATACATTAATTCCACAATTGATGCAGATCGGGACCCTATGGTTATCATATTCTGGTTTGTCAATGCCGTCTTCTGTTCACTGCTCAGGCTGTTGACCGACTTATTCAATATTGGAAGCAGTTCGCCGTCAACCGGCCTGGTCACTGCAAAACAGATATCATTTCTGTTATTAACCAGGGTATTGGGAACAACATTGGGATAGTGGTGTGCCTGCATATCGTGCTCGATTTTGGTGGAGATTCCGTAAAAGAAATCAACCTCCCCATTGTTCACAGCCCGCAATGCCGCCCTGACATCAGGAAAATATCTGATCTCATCCGCCTTTATACCCGTTGGCATGCGCCGCCCTTCAATGACCGCTCCCACCAATCCATCCGAGGGATAGCTGACCCCCTTATTCCTGACGATAATATCACTCATGGATGCATATGCCTTTGAAAGAGCCAGCCCCATGTCTGCCCCATCCTCCTCAGATCCCAGAAAAGCTCCTAATATATCTGCCTTGCCCTGATTTACCAGATTCAGCGCATCCCCATAGGTGTCCGTATACTCGTAGCTGAATTCCAGCCCTGAAAATTCAGTTACCTTCTCCAACACATCCGGTATCAGGCCGTTGTGCATATCCGTATCTTCTTCCTGGCTGAACAGGGGATGCCATTCCTTCACAACTGCAACCGATACCTTTTGTTTTTCGCGGATATAGGCCTGCTCCTCATCATTCAGACAGATGCTCTCAATTCCGCTGTCCGGAAAATTTGCATTATACCGTTCCTCTGCGAAATTCGGATTAGAGTCCACAATCTTGCCCAGGGCCATGTTCATACCGTCCAGAACCTCCTGATTATCCGGAGTGGTCACAATATAATACGGCTGGGAATCAAATTCCGCAACTACCCGGAGGTTCCCCTTTACATCTGCATTATTCCCCAAAAGCATATCCACTTCTCTGTCTTCAAGACACTGATAAAGGTTCCCATCCACCAACTGGTCTTTGGAAAAGTACCTGATGGTACAGTCAATTCCATTGAGGTCCAGAAATGCCTGGAGCCTTCGTATGTTTTCCTCAGCCCGTTCATATACTCCGATCGTCTTACCGCTCATGCTTTTCCAGTCATAAGTCTTAATGCTTTTATCATCACGGCGGACCAGCAGCACGGATTTATTGTAACCTGTATTGTAGTCCGGATAGGCAAAATACTGTTCAAATTCTGGCTGGTAATAGGTTCCGCCCATCAGATCATACTGCCCGTCCAGAAATTCCGGAATTATGTCCTCTGCAGCCGTATCAATATACTCATACTGCCAGCCCGTATATTTTGCTATCTCATTGAGATAGTCCACCACAATACCGTGTCTGGTCCCATTCTCATCTGTCTCCGACATCCCCTTCAGCTCAGGGTAGGCCACCCGCAGTATCCTGTCCGGTCCCTGTGCCTTATCCTGATCCCCCGCACCTGCCTGCGCATCGCTGCATGGCAGCACAGACAACAAGCACCCAAAGACCAGGATACACGCCATTCCTGCTATCTTTTTTCCTGCTTGTAATGCATTTTTCATATCAGAGCTCCTTCTTTTGTCCCATTTCTGCTGTACAGCTTGCTGTTATTTATTTTATCACGTATTCATCTGACTTGCTATCCCAAAAATGGCCGCCCTGCAGATTAAACAGACATAGCGCAGTACTACGGCATAAAGACAAGGCCCCGGGCGCCGCCAGGCCGCAGCCGGCCGCCAAAAAAGCCCTGGTTTTCCAGGGCCCGGCATGATAACTTTTCTACAATCCAAAACATCCAACACCTCACAGGAACAATCCGGGTGCGGTCAACATCCGCCTCTACCTCATTCCAGCCTGTCTCAGCATCCAGGCAATCCTGGCACTTTCCTCCAGCTCTTCCAGACAGAAGAAGGCATCCATCAGACTTTTTCCCGGCACCACTGCCCCATGCTGTTTCAGCAGATAGCCGTCGCTGTCCATTACACGCTGTTCAAAGGCGTCAAACAGTGCCTGGGAACCAGGCTTCTCATAAGGAACCAGTCCCACCTTACCCAGCTTCATCTTCAGATACGGGGTATGATCCGGAATTACGTCTGTTTCGTCCTCAGCAGGCACAAAACTCCACAGTACCCCATAGGTGCCATGGGTATGGATGACCGCGCCTGTTCCCGGTTTCTTCTGGTATACCTTCAGGTGCAGGGGCCATTCCTTGCTGGGCTTGCTGCCGCTCAGACTTGCGCCGTTCATATCCATGACTGCAAATTCATCCGCCTTCAGGGTGCCAAAGCAGCTTCCGCTCCGGCTGATGTACATCGTTCCATTGTGGAAAAAGCTCATATTGGCCGATGAACCAGATGTCTTACTGCGCTCAAACAGGCTCCTTCCAATCCAGACCGCATCCTCTAATTTCTGCGCTAACTCCCTATCCATCATTTTCCATCCTCCGTCTGCGTCATCTCCAATACTCTCACAAAAAAATCTTCCTGTCCAAAATTCCCGGACTTTAATACCAGGCGAAGCGCCTCATTCTCCATTGGCACCATTACCGGCACTCCGGGCGCAACGCTGGCGCCAATCCTGTAGGAAGAGAATCCCAGCCGTTTTGTTACCGCGCCCGAGGTTTCCCCTCCTGCCACCACCACCCTCCTGATTCCATGGGCTACTGCCCGTTCCGCCAGCTCTGCGGCTGCCTGTTCCAGCATCTCAGCCACACGCTCCTGTCCATATTGCTGCACTTCTTTCACATTCCGGGCTGTATCGGAGCTGTAAATAAGCACTGGTGTTCCCCAGTTCTCTCTCACAAACCTCCATGCGTCCTCCAGAGACTCCCTTCCCTCAAGCATGGCCATGGGATCCATCTTATAGCTGAATCCGCCGTGGGTTTGGAAATGGGCAATCTGTTCCAGGGTAGCCCTGGAACAGCTTCCCGCAATCAGGACGGCGGCTCCTTCTGCCCGAATATCAAGCTCCGGCAGTATATCCTGACGGCGGCTCAGATGCTTTGCCAGCGGCTCCAGAATCCCGCTCCCTCCTGTCAGCAGGGCCAAATCCCCGAACAGCTCCACAATCCGCTCCCCATCCTCCATATCCTGGTAATCCGGTATCACATAGTAATGCTCCTGTGTGTCCGCCTGATCCGAGAGTATGGCACGGATTTCATCTGCCGGCCTGTCCATCTGCTCCTTCCATAGCTCCACGCAGGAATACTTGCTCTGGGGCTTCATCAGATTCGCGATTCTGGCGTCCCACATGGGGGTCAGAGGATGGTTCTTCATGGGGCTCTCATGCAGAGGCACACCGCCCACATACAATTCCCCCTTCATTACCACCCGTCCGTTGACCGGAAGCGCCGGGCACAGGACCGTATAGGACACGCCGAGAAATTCCATGGCCGCATCGGCAGCAGGGCCGATATTCCCCTTCGGAGTAGAGTCAAAGGTGGAACAGTATTTCAGATAAAACCTCTCAACCCCCTGCTCCTTTAACCACCCCAGAGCCCGCAGGGTATCCGCCACTGCCTCCCCGGTATCCTGGGTCCTGGATTTAAGCGCTATTACAATGGCCTGTATTCCCTCCCCAACCCTGCTTCCTTTTCCCGGAATTCCGTTAAAGAGCTGGACCGACATGCCTCCCTTTACCAAAAATGAAGCGGCGTCGCTGGCGCCTGTAAAATCATCGGCTACACATCCGAATATTGGCATATTTTACCTCCTGTTATCATGAAATGATATATTATACAATATATATTAGCAAATTTCATGCCAATTTGAATCACAGCCTTCCTGCTTTATCTTCCGCTCATATATGTTGCAAAACCGTTGACCAAATTGTTGCATTATTGTAGAATCGAAACAGCAACAACTGTATAACCAACCATAGGAGGCATGCCATGATCCATATATTATTTATTGTACCATACCCTGAACTTCGGGAAAAGGTTGAGTATGTCTTAGACAATCATCCTGAAAACAAACGAATCTGCGCAGACATACAGGTATTGACAGTTGACCAGATTTCCAAGATCAATGCAGGTAGTTACGATGCTGTCATCGCCCGCGGTTTCAGCGCAAAACAGCTGAAAACCATGCATCCCCAAACTCCCGTTATCGACCTGGCAATTTCCGGTTATGATATCATCCGTACTGTAGCTGAATGCCGTAAAGATTTTAACTCCACCCGGATTGCTATTTGTGGATTTTATGGAAAAATATATGAAGCCTCTGACATATGCAAACTATTAGGATGCCAGGTGGAAATTTATCCGGCCAGCAATCACAAGGACCTGGAAGCCAACATAGGTGAAGCCATCGTCCATGGCTGTGACGCGCTAATCGGAGGGTACTCTGCTGTAGAGCTGGCCGAAAGACATGGCATCCTATCCCGCCTCATACGTACCGGAGAAGATACCATCCTTCAGGCAATCAATGAAGCCATACGTACGGTGGAGCAGATACAGATTGAACGGATTGTTGCTGAGACCTATAAGACCATCATATACGCCTCCAAGGACGGCATTCTGTATATTGATTCCTCTGGAACCATACGGGTACGCAACCGTGTGGTCAAAGCCATGAACAACAATATCAGCCTGCTGTCAAAGTCTCTTCAGACCACCCTTCCCTATCTTTACAAATCCTTTAGTGAAGTTTTAAAGGGTGGACAGGAAATAAGCGGCAGCATTCTTACCATCCCCAAAAGCAACATTACTGTATCCGCCTCCTTTGTCCCAGTGGTAGTCAATAACAACATTTCCGGTGTCGTGATTACCTTATCTGATATTACCGAGATACAGAAGCTAGAGAATCAAATCCGCCGAAGCCTCAGTGAAAAAGGACTCCGGGCAAAATATACCTTTGACGACATTATTCATAAGAGTGCTGTCATCGACGCCACCATTGACACGGCGCGCAGATATGCCGCCTCGGATTCCAATGTCATCATTGTAGGAGAAACCGGAACTGGAAAGGAATTATTTGCGCAGAGCATCCACAATACCAGTTCTCGTAAAAATGGTCCTTTCGTCGCCATCAACTGTGCCGCCCTCCCGGAAAATCTGCTGGAAAGCGAGCTTTTTGGCTATGTGGAAGGCGCCTTTACCGGCAGCGTTAAAGGCGGTAAAATGGGACTCTTTGAACAGGCGCACGGAGGAACCCTGTTTCTGGACGAAATCGGGGAAATATCACTTTCCACCCAGACCAAGTTACTGCGTGTCCTCCAGGAACGTGAAGTCAGAAGAATTGGTGATAACAAGGTCATCTCCATCAATGTCCGCATTATTTCCGCCACCAATAAAAGCATCAATCAGCTTGCCGGTAAAGAATTGTTCCGCCGCGATTTGATGTACCGCCTGGATGTACTGAGAATTTTCCTCCCTCCCCTTCGCCAGAGAGAACGGGACGCTGAGCTTCTGTTTCTTCATTTGATGAGGCAGCGGGGACAGGAGAACGGTATTCCTGTTCCTGAAATCAATATTTCAGCCTTATCTGTCCTTAATGATTATCCATTTAATGGAAATATACGGGAACTGCGCAATATTGTAGAGCGATCTCTGGTAATCTGCTCCGGCAATACAATCACCAGAGATGATTTGCTAAAGGCATTATATCCCCAGGATTTAGAAGATACATCTCCGCTTCCTTCCTATACTGCATCTCAAACCTCCAGCGAAGAAAGTTCCATTTTATGGGCACTTAGAGAATGCAGCGGCAACCAGACCAAGGCAGCCAGACTTCTGGGAATCAACCGTTCTACACTATGGAGAAAAATGCAGAAATATAATATAAAAATATAATTCAATTCATGCAATGGTGTTGCACATTTTGTTGTGATATCGTTGCATTTTTTGCTGTAATGGTGTTGCAATCGCACTCCCCCTCACCCCTGATGTATTTCTCAATATATCGACCTTTTTCTTTTGTCTTTTATGAAGCTTTTATTATTTTTAACGATTATTCATATACTTGGCATAATAATTGCTTTAGATAAATGCATCGGGCAATAGGAACACGCCTTACTCTGGCCCTGCCGGGGTGGTCAGTCTCCGGGGTAATGGCGCTCTATTCCAAAATCAAGAAGAAGGAGAGGTATATTTTATGAAGATTTGCGCGACAATGAAAAAATTTCCTGGGGGTATGATGGTCATTCCGCTATTGATTGGCTGTTTAGTCAACACGTTCATCCCACAGGTACTGGAGATTGGAGGTTTTACAACAGGTCTTTTTAAAACAGGAACCTCTACACTGGTAGGCCTGTTCATCCTGTGCAGCGGTGCAACAATCAACTTCAAACAGGCTGCGCTTCCGCTCTACAAGGGAGCAGTACTGACCATTTTAAAATATGCCATCGGTGTGTTGCTTGGCCTGGGTCTTAACAAGCTGTTCGGACCCATGGGAATTTTAGGTCTTACTCCATTGGCAGTTATCACAGCCGTTACTAACTCCAATGGTGCCATCTATACTGCCCTGGCAAAAGAGTTTGGAGACAATACAGATGTAGGAGCAATCGCTATCTTGTCCCTAAACGACGGTCCATTTCTTACCATGATTGCATTAGGCACCACCGGCCTTGCGGAAATTCCAATTCTGTCTCTGGTAGCAGCCATAGTTCCCCTGATTATCGGTATGATTTTAGGCAATCTGGATGAAGATTTCAAGGTGCTTCTATCCAACGGATTAGCTATGCTGCTCCCCTTTAACGGCTTTGTGCTGGGAGCCAATACAAGCCTGTTTACCATTGCAAAAGCCGGCGCTGGCGGTATTGTCCTTGGACTTATAACTGTTTTATTTACGGGTATACTTACGTATTACCTTTACAGCCTGATTCGAAGGAAACCAGATCCTATGGGAATGGCCATTGGCACCACTGGAGGTAATGCCGTGGCTGTACCTGCATCCGTTGCCATGGCAGATCCTTCCCTGGAACCAGTGGTGGGCGTGGCTACTGCACAGGTAGCTGGTGCTGTTGTTATCACAGCCATTCTGACTCCTATCCTGACTGGGTTCTTTGCCAAAAGGGCTGCCAAAAAGCAGCAGAAATAATAATGGACTTACCCGCATATCAAGAAAGTGAGGAATTTTATGGAACGTTATATCATTAAGGCAAATAAAATCATAGCAGGCGATCAGCTGGAAGTTAAGGAAAACAGCGGGCTTCTTATTGAAAATGGCAAAATCCAAAAAATTTACGATAATATCTCCCAAGTTGAAATACCAGAGCAAATAAATGTAATTGACTATGGCGATAAGGTAATAATCCCTGGCATGATTGACTGTCACAACCATCTGGCCTTAGACGCCAGACTTGAAAATCACCTGGTCAAAATGGAGGACTGCGAGGCAGAGCAGACCATACGCGCCATTAAAACGATGAAGGACGACCTGGCAGCCGGCGTAACCACCTCCAGATGTCTGGGAGACAGGTTTTATATTGATGTAACATGTAAAAAGGCGCAGAAAGAAGGAAGGATTGCAGGACCGAAGCTGGTTGTCAGCGGCATCGGCATGCGCAGCAGCCATGGGCATGGATATGTAGGAATGCCCCATTGCGGCGCGGAAGATTTCCGCCGGACTTCCAGGGAAAATATTGCCCGCGGTGTCGATTTTCTGAAGGTATTTATGACAAAGGTTATCAATGCAACACCTTTCATTTATCACTTTTTGACCTTAGAGGAGCTGAAAGTGGTGGTAGAAGAAGCAAAAAGCGTTAATATAACCACAGCTTGCCATTGTTCTGGAGGACAGGGATTAGACGACTGCCTGACTGCAGGCATTGACTGTCTGGAACATGTGTATTATATCACCCAGCCCCAGGTAGAACGTGTTAATAAGGAGGACCGCTGGGTAGTATATACTCCCAGTTACGCCCTGAATGACCAGTTGTTATTTAAATTCTCCCCCCATGACAGTGAGGGAAGCCTTCGTGAAAAGGAAATTATCTGTAAATGTTTATCCGGCGCCATTGAGGGCGGACTTAAGTTTGGCATTGGCACTGATGGTCTGCATCAGGGGTTGGCCCAGGAGGCCTGCTATATCTCTGGTCTGGGTGCTAAAAACCGGGATGTACTGTCTGGAATCACAATCAACGCAGCTCGGATCTGCCGGGTAGACGGAACTACCGGATCTATCATGGAAGGAAAAGCAGCTGATTTGGCAATCCTGGATGGCAATCCATTAGATAATATCGAAGCTTTAAAAAAGGTTACATCTGTAATTCAGGACGGAACCATTATTTTCTGAATCTAAGCAGAGCACTACTTTGCTGATAAACTTCAGGGCCGGCACCGGGAAATACAATCGTGTATTTAACCGTACCGGCCCTGCCGTCTTTATACTTTAATTCTCCTTATAATCCGGCCAAAAATGTCTCAGTTTACACCTATAAAAAGGATGCTGCTGCAAACCGAAATTCTATTTGCAGCAGCATCTCTTATTCTATGTCACAACTTCATGCTCTATCCTGTTTTTCAATCAAAGCTTCAATCCCTCATTATATAATTTATAGGGAAGGCTTCCTGACAAATCCACCACATCCTTTGTTATAGGCTGCCCTGCCTTTACATCTTCCAGAAGTGTTGTACCATTTAACAGATAGAACGGAGCCACATTTCCAGCATCCTTGAGTTCCCACAATTCCGGAACCAGACCCTCAATGGAATGATGATGTCCCTGGACCTTAAGTATGGTTCCCTTAGGCATGTCCTTCTGGGCCACTCCGGCCATAACGGAAACCTGGCGGCATTCAGAGTGAGTACCTAGTCCCAGGATATCTCCTAACAGAATGGATATAGGCGTCTCAAGTCCCATATAATGATAAGGAAGATAGATACACGCATATTTGCCATTACGGCTTACCACATGCCCTTTACTTGTAAGCAGTTCCCATACGGTCTCATTCTCGCATTTGATGATGATGAACTCACCCCCTGCAAAACTGGCCTCATCCGGCGCACGCAGATTGCAGAATACATCTACAACACCAGTCTTCTTAAGTATGCCGCCATCTTCCTCCGGAATAAAGATATCTGCCAGTTCGCTGATTTTTGCAATAGGATAATTCAGACGTCTGTCAGACGGCACCAGCCCAGTTACATTGGATACAAGGTTCATTTCGCAAAGATCAGCGGAAATAACCGCCATATATTTTTCTAACAGCTTACGGCGTCCCTCCAATGTCTCGCGGCCTTCATAATGCCAGACTTCCTTCAGACCCGGAATATTCTCGTGCGGTTTTTCAGGGCCTTCCATATAGGTGAATTCGTCAGTATCCGGATCCCATACAAAGTCATACTCGCTGGCTTTACCGGCTGCTATGATCTCTAATCCCAATACTTTTCCCCAAGAGTAAAGGTCCAAAAGATTTCTTGGCTGATCCCCGTTAACCAGAGAGTATACGGTACCGTGTTTTTCAGCAATATGATTCAACATAGGACCACACACACTGTCAGTCTCCTTTGAAACCATATATACATTGATTCCCTTCTTTAATGCATCCGCTGATACCTCTGAACTCACAGCCGTGTTTCCCGTGCACTCAACTAATGCCGTAATATCACTTTCCAGTACCAGCCGATAGTCGTTTACAATGAGAACCGCATGGCTGGGAGCACTCTCAACCTGCTCTTTATTCCCGCATATAATAATATCCTCTTTCTTGTATCCAAGACCTGTGAGCACCTCTACACATTCGTCTGTATGCCGCGAAGAAATCAGCCTCAGTTCCATTAACTCAACCTTTGGAATTTGTGCTAACAGCGTATAGCCATATCCGCGGGTTGCACCTATAATTCCTACTTTTGACTTTTTTCCGCCGTTGTTCTTAAATAAACTAGTGTAATCCATATCGCGCATTTCCTTTCTGTTTTATATTTTTCTTCTCACCCTTCCTGTAACAGCCATCCCTGTCCCATTCTATGTAAATAATAAGTTCAGTCCATGATGCTACAGATAATGTTATGGGTATATTTGCTACTACCAAACTATAACAGCAAATATCATGCCAAAAATTAATCAAGGAAAAAGTGACAACATTTTTGCCAAAAAGCTAAGAATATTAGGGTACTGTCAAAAAAATGGAATATGAAAATAGAATGATTCAATTATACCTCGTAACATGTATGCAACAAAGGCAGTCAACAATGCAACAATGTTGCAACTGATGCCAAATGACCTTTGTCTCAGCCATCTTTTATGAAACAAGGCTACAGGGCGTTTTTCGATATTATAATAACAGAAAGACAGGAGATTTTTCACACCTCCTGCCTTCTTCATATCTCTCATTACACCTGTCTATTGATTCCGATTCACTCCCCCGTAACCGGCAATCTTATTCCTGCCATGCTGTTTGGCACAATACAGCGCCTTGTCGGCACAATACAGAACGAGACAGCAGATGCAACTCCGTACAAAACCCAGCAATTGTAAATATCCGCCAGGGCCAGTGAGACAGGCTTGGCCTTAAAGCTGCATATACAGAATATTATACCGGCTAGAAAATTAAACAAATCCAGCTTCCATGGACTTGCTATGAAAAGAATGGACATCACAATCATAAACGAGTAAAAACTGATGGCCGGCATATCCAGACTATAGGAAACTCCGGAAATAATACAGAAAATATAAATTTTCATCATACAAAGGAATACGGCAGCCTCTATGCCCCTGCTGCTCTTAAACAGCAACCACCGGTCTGCTGCCATCTCCAACAGCGTAAACACAGCCGTCCCAACATAAACCGGCTGCATGGGAGCCACATATCCGGTAAAGAAACCCGAAACAAACACAAATACCAGAAGCGACAGCACCAGCGCATTAAAAATGTCAATATCCCAGTATTATACCGCTCGATCTCTGATCTGTATGTATCAAAGTACTCTTTATTATATCCTTCCAGAAACCATTCCCTTATAAGACGAATCCCGTTCATACCCATACCCCGCACCGCAGCTTTTCATTTGTCTATCCCAATCAAAGCCCTCCCAGATGTCCCGCCAAGTCGTATATCATCTATTATACACCCCTTGTATGGTTTGGTGTAAATAAGCTGCCGCATTTACAGCTTTTACTGGCTCCGTTTTCCTATATACTGCCGGATTCCGACATATCTCCCATGCTCTGCGGGAAAGTGTTTTTCACCGCAGGGCCGCCCGTCAGGGTATATCTCTTCCGGTCATCCTTGAGCCGGTTCTGCATCAATGGTTCTACCTCTTCTCAATCCCATTTGCCTCAAATGCAATCTGCAGATTGGAGCGCATCATGCGGTCCCCCTCATATCGCTTCCACATCCACTCATATGTGTCTGTCAGCTCCGCACAGGGAGTCCGGGACATTGCCTGCAGTGCGGCGTGGGCCAGCCAGTAATCCTCCCCCTGCATCCGTTTTGCAAAAAATTCCGCAAAATCCAGTTTATCCGGGCATTTTCCCATCACGTAAACAGCTGTACGCCTGTCCTCGCTACTGTTTTCCATATTTTCTGCAAATCCCTTCAAATCCGCAGCCTTCCTGTTACTGCAGTCTCCCAGAAAAAATAAGATACGGGCCTTGTCCTTTATATCAGGGCGGTACAGCAGACCCAGCATTTTCCCGTAAAACCGGTCCTTATACTGGTCCGGCATTCTCCTGGCGCAGGCCACGGCTCCCTGGGGATGGTTTCCAACGATAGTTTCTTCAAACATCTTCAGCCCTTTCATTGGCGCCAGTTTAAAAAGCAGCTCTCCCTTTGCCCCATCTGTCTCGGGTCTGTCCCGCTGTAACAGAAGCTCAATTGTTTCAGGCTCCGCCTCTGTAAACTTATGGAATCCGGCCAGAATCCTAAGCTTGTCCTCTGTCAGAACAGCTCCCCCATACTCCTTCCTGAGTTCCTGCTGGGATTTAAGGCTGATATAACCATAGGATGTAAGGTTATGCCCGGCCAGAATTTCCAGGAAATACTGCTCAAACCACTCCAGAAATGTGAGACCCGTTAAAAAGGGACCGTATTCCGGCTCCATATTCCAGTCTATATATACAATTTTTCCTCTCTCGCTCCCCTTCCACATCAGCAGATTATCGTAGGTGCACCCCTGGGTGCCTATGACCAACAGGCCGGAGCAGACCTGCTTCATCCGGACATCATATTCATTATCATCATTTATATCCTCCATCTCTTCCATGGCCCGCGCCCAGTTAACAGGACTCATATTCCGGTCAATGAACGGAGGCAGGGCTTCCTTATCCCTGGCATCATAGAACCCCAGATATTCGTTGTACCGGTCCAGATTTTCCAGGGAGTAAAGGCCATAATACGGTCCTGCGCCGCCATTTCCCACCTTGGTGAGAAAAAATACATATTCATCCGGAAGAGTCAGGTGCCAGCGCGCCTCAAACCTCCTGACCTCCTCCCGTGTCACGGTGGGATTCAGTTTGTATCCATGTTTGGACGAACCGAAAATTTCACGCGTACCGTCCTTTTTTCCTGCCCGCTTAACTAAATCCTTTAGGTATGCGGCATGGGCGTCCGACAATGGTTCATATGTATTAGACGGATTGGGCGGATTGGGCGGCCTGGATTCCTGCTTTCTTCTCAAATACGCCGACAACTTTCCCCCTATTTTTTTGCCTGGCATACATCTCCCCCTGTCTCATCCCTGCTGCTGGCTTGAACAGCAAGCAAATGGTCGATATTCCGGATGTCATGCTTATCCACTTCCCTGAGTTCATACCCTGTATGGAATACTTTCTGACCCTTTGCCGAGATACACGGTATGGTCCTGCCCTCAAAAACCGCGCTTCCGAAATAATCCGCCTCAAATTCGTACCATCCGCCTTCCAGGTCTGCCTGCTTTGCAGTTCCATCATCATTGATTACAAATGGATGGATGTCCACATAACTCAGCTCCGGGTGGTAAAGTTCAATCCGCACCGGGCGCCAGTCTGTCACGATTTCATAACCTCGGGAAACCAAGGTGTCAAGCAATACGTCTGTGCACCGGGCATCAAAGTTGATATCCACATCCCTGTGCTCCCTGGTCTGTTTCCCGACCAGCACGTCCACACCCCAGCCGCCGTCCAGCCAGTACTGTATGCCGGATGCCTCCATCAGGTCCAATACCTTCAATAAATCCGTCTTTGTTACTGTCTCTTTTTTGAACATAATACCCTCGTCTTTCTCCATAAACATCTTATATAGCGTTTCCTGCCACTGCATCAAGTTTACCATATTCTCCCGCTCATATCTACCCGGTTCCGTACCTGAAGCAAAGACCCTGAAGCAAAGACCTGCAGCAATGCTCTGAAACAGAGGACTGATGCAAACCCCTGAAAAAAGCAAGCCGGAAGGCCCCCTCGGACCTCCCGGCTTATTCCAGATATCCTGGCATTTTTTCCCCAGCAATGACATGTATCTCAATATTCCCGGACATTTTCTTAAGGCTCATGTCCTCTCTTAAAGTTTCTCAATCAGCTGTTCAAGCTGCGGAACCGGCTGCATACATTCATGCCCCACACAGAGATAAAATAATTCACCGGTATCAGGCACCGGATAATCTTTTGTATAGGGTATAAGACGCTCCATTTCCCGTGCATTTTCCTCTGTTTTTATCACCACAGTCAGTCCTTCTGCGGTTACGGCCAGATTCGCAAGCTGAGCAGCCAGCTTCCTGCGCCTTTCCGTGTCAGAGCCAGACGACAGCGTACATACCAGCTCCTTAGCGGGATACAGCACATCCATCATGGTTAAAAGCCCATAGCTGTGCCCGGAAGGATATCCGTCCATAGCGCCTGCCAGGTAACAGAGCTGTTTTTCCAGCACCTTCTGCCATGTGACATCTCCGGTAATCCGGGTCAGCCGGTACAGCACCTGAGCTGCCACGGAATTCCCAGACGGCATGGCACCGTCATAGGTTTCCTTTGTCCTCACAATAAGCGGTTCCCCGTCCTTGGCATACAGATAAAATCCCCCGCGTTCCCGGTCAAAGAACTGTTCCGTCATTATCTCCGCCCAGGCAGCTGCCCTTTCCAGGTAATCAACCCGGAACGTCACCCGGTACAGCTCCAGCAACGCAAGACTATAACAGGCATAATCATCCAGTTTTCCTTCTCCCGCTGCATCTCCGTCACGGTAGCGCACCATCAGACGGCCCTCCTTGACAAGATGGCTTTTTATAAATGCATCCGCCCTGACAGCCATATCCACATACTGCTCTTCCCCCAGCACTGCTCCTGCCATCGCGCATGCACAAATCATCCAACTGTTCCAGGAAACCAGTATCTTGTCGTCCTTGTGAAGCCTGGCGCGGTCAATCCGGTATTGATACAGTCTTCGGCACTCCTCATTTTCTCTGCCTCCAATGGTGTCACAGGAGCCATGACAGATATTGCCGCCATGGTCACCATTGCCCCACGGTTCCTCACAAATCTCCTCGTAATTATCATTTTCCAGCAGGTTGGGTATGCTCCTGCCTTCAAAATTACCATGCCCTGTTATTCCATATTGCCGGCAAAAGTCCCTGCCCGCTTTCTCTCCCAGTACCTCCCTTATCTCCTCCCGGGTAAATACATAGTATTTTCCTTCCACACCATCGCTGTCCGCGTCCTGACCGCAGTAAAAGCCTCCCTGGGAATCTGTAAGCTCCCGCCTGACATATTCCAGAATCTTTTCCGCCACACACCCATACATCTTCCGCCCGGTGCTTCCATAGGCTTTGATGTAAGCCATGACAAGCAGGCTGTTGTCGTAGAGCATTTTCTCAAAGTGTGGCACCAGCCACTGTCCGTCCGTGGAATATCTGGAAAATCCGCCTCCAATGTGGTCAAAGATACCGCCCCTGTACATCTGCACCAGGGTTTTCTCCGCCATGGCCAATGCCTCAGGCCGCTTCTCCCTTGCGCCATACTCCATCAGAAATATCAGGTTGTGGGGCGCGGGAAACTTGGGCGCACTTCCAAAACCGCCGTTTTTACTGTCAAAACAATCCGCCAACTGCCTGAATGCCTGGTGCACCGCCCCAAGCTCCGGCTCGGCCTGCCTTTCTGTCCGTTCCTGGCTTTTTAGGTATTTCTCTATCTGACCTGCCTGGTCCAGAAGTTTTTCTTTTTTCACCTTCCACTGTCCTGCTGCCGCTGTCAGCAGTTCTTCCAGACCCGGCCTGCCATAACGGGCCCTGGTAGGAAAATAGGTACCGGAAAAAAAGGGCCTGCAGTCCGGCGTCATTATGATAGTCAGCGGCCATCCGCCCTGTCCGTTCATGGCCTGGCACACTGACATATATACAGAATCCACATCCGGCCGTTCCTCCCGGTCCACCTTAACACAGACATATTCCCTGTTCAGGATTTCCGCAATCACCTCATTTTCAAATGATTCCCGTTCCATCACATGGCACCAATGACATGTACTTCATCCGGGACAGGTCAGCTGTACCCAATAGATAAGAAAACAGGCTTATTTTCCAGCCTTGCTTTCTCAAATGCCTCCTCTCCCCACGGAAACCACTGCACCGGATTGTACGCATGCTGCAGCAGATAGGGCGATTTCTCATTGATTAACCTATTGGGTCTGTTGTTTTGATTGTCCACGATATCACCCCCTTATGAACGAATATTTGCCCTTCTATGTTCTCCAAGGATACGCAAAAGTATACCCTTCTGCCGGCGGTAATAAATCCGCCGGCAGACAGAAGGCAAACATTAACGGTCATGCATTCTTTCGGGCCGCAGCGTCTCTGATGTTTTTAATGATAACCAGGGCCACCAGCAGGAAACCCACCTTTCCGTTGACCGCATAGATGAAATTCACAATGGCTGCATAAGGCGCTACCAATCCGATAACACAGCCCGCAGCCGCCAGAACAATGGCAGCAATCTTGTAGGTATTAGTTCCTTCCTTAGCCACGCGGTTTACCGGTGTCCAGAGAAGCGGACAGGCTGTGGTATAGATTCCCGCAAAAATCACCACGCTGAAAACGGTTGCAAGGAAGGGACTGCTCTGATGCAGAATCAGCAGAAGCGGAATCTGGGAAGCGCCAACCAAATCTATATTCTTAATCAATGCGCTTCCTACAATCAAAACTGCCAGGGTCAGGACAAGAACTCCCATGATAGTACCGTACTGGGCATCCTTGGGATTCCTCTCCTCCTTGCCAATGGCTGCCAGGAATGGTGCAAACCACAGCATGCCAAATCCAAGGTAGGAAATCATGGAACCCCACCATGTTCCGGAAGCCGCTATAATTCCGGAGCCGGGAATCAGCACCTCTGCTTCCTGGAAACTGAGGTTACCGTTGATAATGCCTACAAGGCCTGCAAGAAGGCACAGCACAATAATTGCAGGACCGATTTTTCCTATGATATCAACCAGTTTATTGAGTCCCAGCATTACCGTTAGTCCTGCAAGAGCAGCAATTATTACAGCGCCAATAACAGGCTGAATACCAAACTGCTGCTGCAGGGTAGCTCCTGCGCCAGCAATCATGACAAAATAAGATGCAAAGGAAAAGATGACGGAGAACCAGTCAAAAAACAGACCTATGTATTTTCCACCGAAATAGTTAAAAACCTGGCTTCCTTTTTCAAACTGGCCTTTGCGGCCCGCCTCCAGAAAATTATAGTTCATGTAAAGGTTGCCTATAAAGAAAACGACAGCGCAAAGAACTATTTCCGTTCCATATGCCGCAAAAAACTGCATAATTTCCTGACCGGTAGAGAAACCAGAACCAATAGCAAATGCGATGAATGCGCCGCCGATAGTGACGACTCTGCCTATATTAAGCTTTTTATTCATACTTTCCTCACTTTCTTATATGATAATTCGTCCATATAACACTTCAGATGCTCTGTGGTTCTCAGAGCAATCGACATGTCCAATATTTGAAAGTCCTTAAGCTCCAAATCCGTGTAAAGGGCATCGGGGCGATAAGGCGAATCATGAAACTGAGCCAGTTTTTCCAGAACCAGCACATCCTCCCCCATATTGCTGATGGCCTCGTCACACAAGAATACCGTATGGCAGGGATTATATCTTTTATTGTAGCCGCCTCTGGGATCAGCAGCCAAATGCCAGCCTTTAATAATTAAGTCCCTGGCATGGAGCAGGCTTCTTTTTGCATTCCCATCCGTAAACTCTACACAGAGGCCGAGTTTTTCCAGTCTCTCTCCGGCTTCCGGATTATTTGTCACTACCAATACGTTCATACTGCCTTTTCCTCTCAAAAGATTGTCTGTTCCGTAATTTCAGTTGCAAGCGCCTCCACGGCTGTATCAAGCATATGGCGGCGGAATAACTTCTCATCCTCCTTTTCCAGTTCAATATTTCCTGTCGGATACGGAATTGCCATGGCAGGCACAACCCTGTTGGCGCCTACATTGATGGAAATAGGTGTTACAGTACATACATGCACTGCCGGAATTCCCTGTGCTTCGGTTTCCCTGACAATCGTTGCGCCGCAACGAGTACAGGTTCCTCAGGCAGAAGTCAGAATAATACCGTCAACCTTCATCGCCTTAAGCTCTGCAGCAATTGCCTGTCCAAAGGCAACTGCATTGTTGGTTGCGCAGCCATTTCCCGAAGTAACAAAGAGAGTATCGCTGAGCTTACCGATTTTTCCTTCTGCCTCCATATCCTTTAATACGTCGGCAGGAATCATTCGGTTGGGATCTTCCTGGGCATATACAGGATCGCAGCCTCCATGTATCATCTGATGCCTGGGCATATGGAAACCGCCGTAATCCTTACTAAATGAGTACTTTCCAAACTTAGTTGCAATACCGGTCTCAATATGGTCCGGGTTCCCCTCCGGCACAACAGCACCAGTTGTTACCAGGGCTATGACAGCCTTGGACAGCTCCTTAATGGCAGGCGCCGGAGGCACTCTGTTGTATGTAGGCATCGGCAGTTCTGTTTCGTAGGGCCTTCCATTGACCTTATTAAGCATCATTTCAACACACCTTTCAGCGCCGGTCTTGTTGGAAAATTTGTTGATTCTCTGTCCCCTTTGGATATAGTTGTCGGCCTTGGGGTTTAAGGACCTGGGGTCCGTAAGGACTTTCCTAATCAGGGCAGTCATATCCGCTATCGCAGACCTCATACTCCCGGCAGAATTTCTGGTTTTTGTAATAAAACCGTATGTACGGAACATTTCTGCACCGGGATTTTCGGGGTACATTCCCGAAAAAGCCGGTATGCCTTTCAGACTGCAGATTTTAAGAATGTTACCGCAGGCCATTCCGTAGCGTCCCGCATTGAAGGCAGGTCCTGCGATTACTATGTCCGGCTTATATTTCTCTAGGGCTTTTGCTACGCCTGCCGTGACCTCGTTAAGGTTCTCATTAAAATAATTATCACCGCATACAATGGTTGCCACAATCTCAGCTTCATCCCCCATTGCTGCCTTAAGCGCCACCCCCGGACCAATCATGGCGTTCTCTCTTACCGAAAGAGGTGTATCAGCCTTCTCTTCTCCGCCAATCTGGGCATAGAACTGATTTATATAATGAATAATCTTCATTCTCACCTATCCTCCTTACAGAACCACGGAGTACATCCTGGTCATCCCCATCTGGTTCATTGAACACATGATGGCGACCATGTTTACATCAACACTGCCATCTGCATTGTAACCGTCAAGAGAACCGCCGGAAAGTACCCTAATCTGTTTTGCATCTCCTATAATCCTATCCATCTTTTCCAGGTGAACGGGCATATAGTCCGCATCTGTCCCGGTATTGATACAGGCATCAGCCTCCGGTGTGCTGTCTGTAGTGCCCTCTTCCCCACAGCATGCGGAAAGCATGCCCACGGTTTTGATTCCTGCTTTTTCCAGACTGCGTATCATCATCATCAGATCCGCGTCCGGATTTCCCGCTCCCTCTTCCACTACCGCTGCAACATCCCAGCCAAGAGACCTGGCCATTCTGACAGCCGCGTGACTGTTGCGTTCCTTATCATGGAGTACCGTATGGGTGGGTGTTACAATACAGCCGGCAAATTCCAGATCCACACCATGGTGCTTATACAGCTCCTTTAACAGGGGATTATTCTGGTGGTCCCATGTGGTATTTTTATCACTGGCAATCACGCAGCATCCATTTACGATTGCACCGTCAAAGATCTCATTTGGATTCATGTAGACAGGGTTTGTTTTTCCCGCATTAACCCCGTATATGTAGTTATCATGAATCAGGCCCTGGGCCATAGCCATATAGATGACCCCGGCCTTTGGCAGTTTCCTGGCAGGGTCCACAGGGGTAAGCTGATAAGTCTCATATGCGTCGGCATCAGCATCCATTGCAGCCTCTGCAACATAATTGGCAGCATGGAGTCCCAGCAGCCTGCAGGCAGCTTCATGGGCATGGGGTTCTGTGCCATCCGGGCAATTTCCGACAACTACAATGTTGTTCAGCTTAGAGTAATAACAATAGTCCGCACAGGTTCCCTTCATATCAATCACACCCTCCTGCACACCAACTATGGTTCCTGTAGTAACAATGGCACAGCCTTTAAATACCTTAAGCCGTCCCTCTCCGCAGCCTTCATAGGCCCCTGCAAAGCCCGGGAAGGATGAACCTGCTCCCTTGCCGTCGAGCTTTACCCTTGGCTCAACCACATCCTTAACTGGTATGATTCTCACAGATTCACCTGGTCTTGCGAGATCAATGTCAATGGAGCTGAAGAAAGGATCCGCGATTGCCTCAACCATTTCCTGTTTGTTGATAAACAGGATGCCGGACCTGACTTCTGTTTTTGCGCCGAACCGGATGTCCTTTATATGGACGATTTCCATATCCAGACGCAGGTTTTTATCAGTACTCATCTGCTAACCTCCTCCTGTAAAATATTAAGAAAACGCGTTTTTCCTAAATTTGATTATAGAGATTCAAGTTGATGTAAAGTCAAGGTTTACCTGATAATTTTCAAACAAAAAAAGAGCGGAAAACGCTCTCTTTTTAAATGGTCCATATATCAAATCATTCATTTATTCAGGCAGCTCAATAGGGAACATCACATTGGTGATATAATTCTCAGAACCGCATATATTGGCGCAGCTTATCATGTATTCCTCTATGGGATTGCCTGAAATTTTCAGGCCGTATTCCGCACAATAATCCATCAGTTTTTCATACTGCTCCAAAATATTCCTGTATGGGCCCACATGGGACGTGTAAACACACCACATTTCGGGAAACAGGGTAATACCCTTCATGTCCTCTTCCGGCTTTACCACAGGTAATATCCACTGGGATTTATAAAAAGGTTTTTTTAAATGTTCCATACCAGGGTCCTCAAACCTGGACGTTGCAGGCCCGCAGATTCTCAGATGCTTTTGCTCACATATATCATAGAGAAGCCTGTGGGTGGTAGAAAACTTCTCCTGCTCATAAAAACACCTGTAAACCGGTATGGTGACAGCATAGGCCGCGGGGTAATACTTAATCTTGATAGGAATGTGGTTTTCCCTGCAAATCTTTGCGCTCTCAAAGTACCCTAACCCCATATCCACATTTCTCATCAATTCTTCCAGATATGCCTTTTTGAAAAGCAGATGGTCCAGCTCATCGTTAAGCAGAACCATCCTATTAATCAGTGCCTCACGCTGAAATGTGAGACTGCTTTTTTCACATAGTGCCTTAATGTCTGCTACGGTGAGACCCAGGCGTCTCATCTCGGATATAAACATGCATTTCATGACCTGCTCTTCCGTATAATAGCGGTATCCCGTCTCATCATCCCTTATTTGAGGCTTCAAAACACCCTGTTCATCATAAAAGCGGAGGGCTGTTGCCGGAATCCCTACAATATCGGCAAGCTTACCAATTGAATACAGATTATTTCCCTGCTCATCTCTCATAGATCCCCCCTGTTCTAAAACCTTCCACTTGGTGTAATGTTATTTTACACTATATATAGATACCTTTTCCCGTAGCCTCATAATATTCTGTCCCTGTCAACCCATTATTTCCAGTATATCACGAACCATAAAATCTTCTACCTGCTTTTGCGCAGTATAGGAATACAAAAGGCTGCCACGAAAAATAACTGTCTGAGTCATTTCGTGTGCAGCCTATGTCTGTGATATGAGAATATCTTATGGCAGAAGTACGATTCTATTTACAGAATGTTTCGCCAGCGTAACACTGCCGGACTGTGTCTGCATCATGCAGGCAGCCGGTACAATGGATTCATCCGGCAATGTGTTCATATCAGAAGTTTTCTCCGAAGTAATGGTGGTGATTTCTGCCTTTTCCACGGTTTTATTTGGAGTTTCATATTTAATTTCAAGAACCGCTTCCTGATCGCAGGAACGGTTCAGCGCAAAAATAACCGTATTTCCATTTTCGTCAAGGCAGGCCGCCGCATCCACGTAAGGGACACCGGAAAGCGGTTCTATATTTCCAATCTGTTCAGACGTACTGTAGGTTGGCGAGAAAACATCTATGTCTAAAACCTCTTTTAAACGGCTTCCGGAATACATGGACATAACATGGTACGTTGCAGTCCCAAATGCATGACCGTCCTTGCTTACAATGCATCCTCCGGGCCATCCATTCACCAAATCTGACAAATTGCACATGGCAAGCTTATCTGTATTCCTTAAAAACATATTGAGCATGCCGGCATTGAAAATAGCGGCCTCTAATGTCTGTTCCCGGTAAGAGTCAATAATGGTTCCCACATTATACTCTGTAACCGCTGCCATGGCAGCCGGATTGCCGCTTTTGCGTATGGTCTCGCAGGAGTCGTTTAAAATCCCTTCGTACTTTTTCACGGAACCAGCTGTTGCGTAGTAGATGTCCCTGCTGTCATGCTCGCCCTGTATCTCTTTCTGTGAATACATATGGAGACATACCACATCCATTTTGTCTCCGATGATTTCTGAAATCTTCCGGTTCCATTCCTGGGAAATGCTGTCTCCGTCCCCGCCGCATACCATGAAAGTGATGGTCGGATCCTTCTCCTTCATGGCTTCATAAAAGGATAGATACTTGACCGCATATCCGGAGGCATCCAGATGGCCTATTTCCCAATCACCAAAGGTTTCATTTCCGATATCCCAGTATTTGATATTCCAGGGTTCGGGATGACCGTGGGCAGCCCTTAACCGGCCGTAAGGCGTGTCGGCCAAGCCGTTGCAGTATTCCACCCAATTTGCGGCTTCCTCCGCTGTCCCGCTTCCAAAGTTGACGCAGATCATAGGTTCACAGCCGATTTTACGGCAGAACTCCATATATTCGTCCATACCAAAACTGTTATCCTCGTAACCGCCCCAATGCTCATTTTTACGGACCGGACGGGTGTCCCGCTCACCGATACCGTCCTCCCAGTGATAGCAGTCGGCAAAACAGCCGCCGGGAAAACGTATCACAGCAGGGGAAATGTTTTTTATCCGTTCAAATACTTCTCTCCATATTCCGTCTACCGTATCAGAAGGCATGAGAGAACAGCCATCCACCCATAATGTACCCGCTGCTTTTAATCGGATTTCCATTGTTCCTGTGTAAGTAACTGCAGCGGATCGAAAATCAAAACAGTATTTTTTCCATTCCCCGTTTACAGAAATGGTTTTGCTTAAAAATTCCCGTCCTTCTTTATCGTAAATTTCAATGGAAACAGGAACCTCCTGCTCAGACTTCATCCAGACATATCCTTCATACCTTCCATTCTGGATACATAAACCGGTCTGCGCGGTTCCGGCATACCCGTCATAATGGTTTCGGTCTGTTATCTTAAGAGAACAGCCTTCCCTGGAAATAGTGTGGTCCCAGTCCTGTTCAAAGTGAAAGGCATCTTTTACACCTGTCCGGTGCCAGAAATCAGGAACTCCGTCTTTTACGTGCTCCGATATTTCAAAACTCCTGTTTTTTAACAGCTGCGCCCACATGCCTTCGTCGATACAGTCTCTCATATATTCTATGAAGTGTCCGAAAATCAGAGGGTTTACAGGCCGTTTATTTCCTTCTTTGATAGTAATTTCCGCTTTCATTTGTTTTATCCTTTCATACCTGTCATTGCGATTCCCTGTACAAACTGCTTCTGCGCAATAAAGTAAGCGATTAAGATTGGCAGAAGGGACAGGCACGCGCCCGCCATAATAATACCGTATTCGACCACATGGGTTCCCATGAAGGTGGCAAGACCAGAGGGAAGGGTTTTCATATTATCATCCGTTGTCAGGAGCAGCGGATACAATAAGTCGTTCCACTGATACATAAAATGAAATATGAACAGGGATACAATGGCCGGTTTGCACAGCGGAACCATGATTTTCCTAAAAATCCCGAATTCCGTGCAGCCGTCAATCCGTCCGGCTTCTTCCAGCCCTTTGGGAAGGGAGATAAAGAAGGAGCGCATCATGAAAATACCAAAGGCATTGGTTGCCCGCGGAAGGACCAGTCCCGGATACGTATTGATAAGGCCAAATTTAAAAATTTCAATGTAGAGCGGAACCATGATTACCTGGAAGGGAATCATCATGGTTCCCATAACCATAAGAAACATAATGTTTTTTCCGGGGAAATTCATTCTGGCAAAGGCATAACCTGCCATGGTGTCAAACACCAGCGATGTAACGGTCACTGCTGTGGAGAAAATAATGGTATTGCGGTAGTATTTTAAAAATGGAACCCGCTTCCAGATATTGATATAGGAATCCAGACTGAACCTTCCCGAAAACAGCTTTGGCGGATAGGATACAATCTCGGCTTCCGGTTTAAATGATGTGACCAGCATCCAGATAAACGGGTACAGAACAATAAAGGCCAGGGCTGCAAGCAGGATGGTTATAATGATCTTCCCGGCATTTTTCCGGTAAATGTTATTTGTCCGCGTCATGTGTATTCCTCCCGTCAGCCCAAATCTTCTTCACCTTTTGTCATATGTTTAAAGGTGAATACTGAAATAATAAAGGTGATGATAAACAGCGCAACCGCAATGGTGGACGCGTAGCCCATGTTGAACGAATCAAAAGCCATGCTGTATATAAGCTGCACCAGTGTCTGTGTCTTAAATAAAGGTCCGCCCTTCGTCATGATGTATACCTGGTCGAATACCTGGAAGGAGCCTATGATGCAGTTCACAACCGTAAAACTTAACGTCGGCATCAGCATGGGGATGGTGATTCCCCTGAATTTCTGGAATCCGGTGGCGCCGTCAATATTGGCGGCCTCATAATAGGACTCATCAATTCCATTTAATCCTGCCAGAAGGATGACCATATTAAAACCAAAATTTTTCCATACGCTGACAAGAATAACCGTAGGCATGGCCCATGTGGGACTGCTCAAAACATTGATTGGGTTGAAACCAAGGAGTTTTGCCCAGTAGCAGAACATTCCGATGTCCGGATTAACCAGAAAACTCCATAGGATGGAAACAATGGTCATGGAACAGATGGCGGGAATAAAATAAACAGACTTAAAAAATCCGCTCAGCCATCCCTTTCTTTTTACCGCAACCGCCGTCACAAGAGCCAGCCCGATTTGCACGGGAACCGTGAAGGCGGTGTAATAAACCGTATTAAAAAGGGCATTCCAAAACTTTTTATCACCCGCCAGCTTTGCGTAATTACCCAGCTTTTGAAACTGGAAATTCTGGAACATCATGTCGAATTTGAAAAAGCTGAATATAAAAGCGATAATCAGCGGAATAAATACGAATACGGTAAAAATGGTCATGGAGGGGAGAACGAAATAAAGGCCGGCTCTTTCCCTCTTTCTTTCCAGTGAAGTTTTCATCATTTACATTCTCCTCTACAGGGTCCTATTCCAGCATGCTCTGAATGATGTCATTTGCTTCATCCAGGGATTCTTTTACATCTGCGTTCTGCAGAAGAATTTTTTCAAATGCAGGAGTAATAGCCTGATTCTCAATATCTGCAAAGTTAGTTAACTGCTGCAAATACATCTGGCTCTCATTTGCCGGTTTTGCAAATTCTTTGATATATGGATTTTCGTTTAAACGCGCATCGTCCGCGATATCAGTTCTTGCAGGCGGAAATCCTGTTCCCAGGCACCACTCAACCTGTGTGTCAACAGAATTCCAGTATTTGAAAAAGTCGTAAACCGCCTCTTTATTCTTACTGGATGCAGTTAAAAACATGCCAACACCGTTTGCCTGTGTAACCTGCTGCTCTGGTCCCTTTGGCGCCTGCGCAACACCAAAATCAATGCCTGCGTTCTTAAATCCGGTGGTTGCCCATGGCCCGCAGAAGTACATGGCCAGTTTCTGGCTTTCAAACAGCTTGTCAATTTCACCTCCGGTTAAAACCTCCGGACCAAATTTCTTGTCACGGATATTTTCCGCCCACCTGGTGATGGTTTCCACATTTTCAGGACTGTTGAAAACAGCTTTTCCATCTTTTATGAAATCTCCGCCATTTCCCCACAGCATGATACACCACATTGGGGTTGTCTCCTTAACCGCCATGTCAAAACCGTATTTTCCTGTTTTCTCCACAATCTGCTCTGCATACTGCTCCAGTTCATCCCAGGTTGCAGGAGGCGTTTCCGGGTCTAATCCGGCTTCTGTAAAGATTGTTTTATTGTAATATAAAAGAAGGGTTGCAAAGTTCATGGGTACGCCGTAATAGGTCCCCTTCCACTTTAAATTGTCCTTCAGCGCATCGGGCACCACTGATTCATCAATGATTCCATCTGCATAAGCATCGTCAACAGGCGCCAGGGCACCCGGTTCCGCATACGTGCCAAGGCGCTCCGGAGCAAATGCCAGGATATCAGGCCCCTCGCCTACAGGAAGTACCGTGGCGAGCTTCTGGTAAAGGCTGTCCCAGGGCATTATATTCATCTGTACTTCAATGTTTTTATCATTGGTATCATTGTACTTTTGAACAAGTGCTTCCAGGGTGTCCTTATCAGAACCCGTAAAACCGTTCCAAAAGGTAATTACTGTTTTTCCGCCCTCAGATCCCTCTGTCTGGGCTGCTTCACTTTTTGTTTCTGCCGCTCCATTGGAACCGGAGCATCCGGTTAAGGCAGCTGACGCCGCCATGATTCCTGCCAGTCCAAGTGCTAATAATCTCTTTCTCATTTTCTTCCTCCTTGTATAATGGTTCTTATTTTTTCGGCACCCACTTTGTCCCGTCTGTTCATATCCATGTGTCCGTTTTGTTCCTGTTCTACGTCGGTCAGCTGTGTGTAACAATATCCGCTGATAAAATCCATACTATATATCGCGTCTGTCAGGCTATTCAGCCGTTCCAGATAACTGCCTTCTGATGTTTCTGCGTTCCCATATCCCCACGCCTTTTCATCCTTACAGAAAGCGATTCCGCCAAATTCACTTAAAATAATAGGCTGTCCCTCATAACGGAAGCCGCCGGCAAAGGCATAGCGCTCCCCGTTAAAGGATTGGGTATTGGACAGGTTTTGTTCCCAATCCGTCCAGTGGCTAAGAAGATCCTCCCCATATTCCGCATAATCATGAAGTGTTATGATATCGGATTTCGTGTGCTCCCATCCGTCGTTGCTGATGACAGGCCGGGTGGTGTCCAGGGATTTCGTCAGATAGTAAATGGCTTCCGTAAAAACCTGCTGTTTTTTATCACATAGGATTCTTGGAATCCCCCAGGATTCATTAAATGGAACCCAGGTAATGATGGACGGATGGTTATAATGCTGTTTTACAATGTCAACCCACTCTTTTGTCACACATTCAATGGCCCTGCGGTCAAATTCATAGAACGAAGGCGCCTCGCACCAGACAGTAAGACCATAGACATCAGCCCAGTAGTAGAAGCGTTCGTCTTCAATCTTTTGGTGTTTCCTCACTCCGTTATATCCATATTCCAGTATTTTTTTAATATCCAGAATCAGCGCCTCTTCATCCGGCGGGGTCAGCAGGGACGATTCCCAGTAGCCCTGGTCCAGCACCATCTTTAAATAAAAGTCCATGTTATTGAGTTTTACTCTGCCGGAATCAGTGGATATTTTCCGTAAACCGAAATAGGAACCAACCTCATCAATTACCTTCCCATTTTTATAAATTCTGATGCATACATCATAGAGGTTAGGTGATTTAGGACACCAGTATCGTACTTTCCACTTGATTTCATCATTAACAAGAGAGATTTTTTTGGAAAACGCATTTTTTATGACTTTATCTTTTCCGGAATAAATGGTAAAATTCTCAAATGTAATAATGGTTTCAATTTCAAATGAATCAGAGCTGTCCTTCCATAAATTCAGTTCATAATCAACTTCCAGGGAATTTTCGTCATAGAGAGGTGTTAAATAAAGGGCTGTTAAATAACTGCTGTCAGTTTCTTCTGCCCATACATCCTTCCAGATTCCCGTTGTCTGGGTATACCAGCAGTCATAATTTTGTTTAAGCCACCGCTGTTTTCCTCTGGGCTGTACGGTCGAATAGGTATCTTCAATGCGGCAGACCAGCTGATTCCCCGTTTTTTTCAGTGCTTCTGTAATATCAAAGGTGAATCTGGTATATCCGCCTTCGTGAACTCCCATATAAATTCCATTGACCCAGAGCTCCGTCCGGTAATCCGATCCTTCAAAGTTTAAAAGGATTCTTTTCCCTTCGTGAAGTTCAAATGACTGGCTTCTGGAATACCAGACAACATTGCATTCATCCTGTACCCCAATTCCGCCCGCCGGACTTTCATACGAAAACGGAACGATAATTTTACGGTCTTCAAATCCATTCTGCCATCCGCATTTGATTCCCTCCTTTCGGGGATCGAATCTGAAGTTCCATTCTCCATTCAGGGAGAAAAATGATTCCCTCACGAACTGTGGTCTGGGATATCCTTTTTTATAAAATTTTGTCATGGCACCCTCACATCTTTACTTGCAGTTTTAATGTACCTTTAAAATAGCACTTATTGTACAAAATGTCAATATATTATGGGTATAATAATAAAATATTTGTGCATATTTCCAAAATTAATGTTTTGGTGTGGTTTGATTAATACAGTATTACTGTAACAAATGGCAGAATTAACATTCTATCTCCTTGTTTTTTACTTTTACACCCGATATAATAATACAATAAAGCATTCTGAATGGGTATGGCTGAAAAAGGTTTGCTATGCAGGAAGTTGTATGTGTGTAAAAGTCAGCTATGTGTAAAAATTGGCTATGCATAAAAGTCAGCTGCGGGGGGTATCTATGAATCGGCAATCAGCAAATGAAAAAGAAAAGATAGACCGGCATATTGTACTTGACATTGATTCGGAAGAGAATTTTGAATTATTTGAACGGCTTGGGAAGGCACTTTCATCCAGAGTCAGAATCCGGATGCTGGCGCTGTTAAAACATAAGTCCATGAATATCGTGGAACTGGCGCAGGAGCTTACGATTCCTGTTTCATCGGCTGCATTTCATGTGAATATGCTGGAAGAAGCCAATCTGATTAATACAGAGATGCTTCCGGGCGTCCGGGGTTCCCAAAAAGTATGCAGTTCCAGGGCAGAGGATGTGTTTCTGTCTATCAACACTTCCCCCCAGGAAAAGGAGCGGCGGTCATTCAGCGTGGATATGCCCATTGGGAATTATTACGATTTCAGGATTCATCCGACCTGCGGAATGGTAAACGAGGAAACCTACATTGATTCCTGCGATGATATAAAATCTTTTTACTCACCCGGCAGAAGCGCGGCACAGTTAATCTGGTTCCAGAGGGGTTTTGTGGAATACCGCTTCCCGAACCATTTCATCAGCGGCAAAAATCCAAATTATGTATCATTCAGCCTGGAAATCTGCTCCGAGGCACCTGGATACCGGAATGTGTGGCCCTCCGACATTACATTTTCCATCAATGACAGGGAACTTCTTACCTATACCTCTCCTGGTGATTTTGGAGGAAGGCACGGAAAACTGACACCGATCTGGTGGACAGACGGAAACACACAATTCGGTCTTTTAAAAACAATCAGCGTGGATGGGAGCGGAACTTATTTAGACGGGGTGATGAAATCAGAAGAAATCAACATTGATACCCTTGCGCTTTCAGCCCAGCCCTATATCTCTTTTAAGATAGAAATTAAAAAGGACGCAAAACATGTGGGCGGAATCAACATTTTCGGAAAATCATATGGAGATTATCCACAAAATATAGTGATGCATGTGGAGTATTGACCGGCGGGGGCCGGTTAGCAGAATAAAAAGGCGGGGTGAAATCAGACGTATATTAAAAAACGGGCCGGCGGTGAATAGCCGGAATCGGCAAGGCCGGCAGAAGAAGGCCGGATTCGGCCTTCCTGACAAATGTTCCGGTACCCATACCTATCTGCTTATACTGCGGATATCATAAACAAACTCCTTACGGAAATAGAACGCATGGTTCTTATTTGAAACATAACGGCCATATACTTCGGAATAAATAGGGTGATACGGCATTGAATCCTTGCTCCGCACCTGTATATGCTGTCCGTTGGATGTATGTATACGCCTATCCGGGCTTGTCTCTATGTGCATCCTCAGCTGCCTGCAAATGGAGTAGTAATCTGAACGCCAAATATCCCGAAGCTGCGCATACCGGGGCGAACTGAGATCGATATGGATGCTGGGCAAAAACATCCAGTCTTTGGGATCGCCGTCTTTACAGACCGGCACATATAAAATATTGCTGATTTTTTCGTACAAATGCGTTTCCTCAAAGGGGCGCTCCTGAATAAGTTCATCGATCACACTGCTAATCTGTGTAATAAAAACCGTTTCCTTTGGATTACCTGCATTATCACACTTGTTAGTTTTCAATTCCCCATCATCAAAATCCAGATTTGTGCTGGACAAATGCATTCCCAGGGCCAGCTCCAAAAGCTGGCCTGTTTTCCCTTTATTAATGATAATCATGTTCATATCGTTCTGGCTGAACAATTCCTCAAATCTGATACCTGCTAATTTATTAAACCGGACACACGCTTCTTGAAGTCTCATTTTTTCTCCTTATTTATGGCTGGCATACTGATTCCCAATCTGTTTCTCCCGCGAACGTTGCCCCTGCGAACACCTTCATAGCCTCCTCTTCCTCAAACTGCCTGGAATACAGTTCATAATAATATCCCTTTTGCTCCAGCAGTTCCGGATGACTGCCCCGCTCTATGATTTTCCCGTCCTTTACAACCAATATCAAATCAGCCTGACGGATTGTGGATAAACGGTGTGCAATCACAAAGGAAGTATGTCCCTTCAGCAGATGGTTGGTGGCATCCTGAATCAGTTTTTCCGTCTGGGTATCAATGGAGGAGGTGGCCTCGTCCAGAACGAAAATGGCAGGATTGGCCAGAACTGCCCGCGCAAACGAAATCAGCTGCTTCTCGCCTGTGGACAACAGGCCTCCGCTTTCACCCACATCGCTGTCATATCCCTTTTCCATTTTCGCCACAACCATGTCCGCAGACACATTCCTGGCCGCCTCCTCAATCTCCTCATCCGATGCATCCAGGCGGCCATGCCTTATATTTTCCCGCACAGTTCCCGAAAACAGATGCGGATTTTGCAGCACATAACCAATCTGGCTGTGAAGCCACAGCTGCGACCGTTCCCGGTAATCCACGCCGTCAATCAATATCCTTCCCTTTGTAGGTTCAAAGAAACGCCCCACCAGGTTCACAAGGGTAGACTTTCCCGCCCCTGTCTCACCCACAATGGCAACATTCATGCCGGCAGGCACATGAAGGTTAAAATGTTCCAGCACATATTCCTTCCCGTCCGGGTACATAAAGGAAACATCCTCAAACACAATGTCTCCCTGGATTTTTTCCCAATTACACTTATTGGGTGAAAATGCGTCCCCGTACTTCCTGAGCACATCGGTTCTGTCCACCACATTGGGCTTTTGTTCCAGCAGATCCATCACCCGCTCAATATTTGCCTGACAGGAAATCAACTCCGCCAGCAGCCTGGCAAGCTGCTGTATGGGTTCAAATATAACAACCGCATACGAGATAAATACAGACAGCGTCCCCAGTTTAATGATATTTTCCTGGACCATATAGCCACCCTTTGCCAACACCACAGCTGAGGCCACAGAACTGAAAAACAAAATAGCCGGAATATAGACCGCATTCAGCTTAGCCGAACGGATCGCCGCCTGATGCATATCCGATGTCTTTTCAAAGAAGCGTTTTTCATTGTCCGATTCAATGACCATACTCTTTGACGTCTTAACCCCGGTAATGCCTTCATTGTAGGCGCTGGTAATCTGGGAATTGATCCGCCTCACCTTCCGGTTCCATTTCAGAATCCGATTCTGGAAATACACGGTCAAAAGGGCAATACACGGAACAATCATGGTGATGATAAATGCCAGCTGCGCGTTCAGCATAAACATAATCACAAACACACTGACCACATAAATCAGGGCCCAGAACATATCCACCAGGCCCCAGGCTATCATCCCCGCAATCCTCAGAGTATCACTCATCACCCGGGCGTGGATATATCCCACCGGAGTCGTATTATAGTAGGAAAACGACAAGGTCTGCAAATGTTTAAACTGCGCTCTCTTTAAATCCTTTCCCACATTCATCTCTATGGATGTAGCCGCGTGAACCGACACATACACGCAGACAGTCTGGGCCACAATAACAGAAATATAAACCAGGGTAAATACTCCAAGCCCATCCAAACGGTCCGGGATAATGAATGTGTCAATGGCATAGCTCTGGAACAGAGGCACAAGGATATCCACTCCCGCAAGCAGAATATTAAGACCCAGCGTAATTGCGAAAAACTTCTTATACGGCTTGAAAAACGGAAACAGCTTCATCCATATGCGGAAGCTAAAGGGATTGTTATACTCCTGTTCTTCATATGCTGCCATTGATTATCCCCCCATCCATCTTATCCTCTATCTTATTATCCTCTTTACTCTTCTTATCCTTTTTATTCTTTTTATCCTTTTCATCCTGTCCCATCAGGTCTCTGTCATCACGGCTCATCTGTATTTCATAAATCCTGCGATAGATTCCATTTCTCCGTATCAGTTCCCCGTGGGTTCCGCGTTCTTCTATTTTTCCCTGATTCAGCACCAGGATTTCATCCGCGCCCATAAGAGATGTCACTCTGTGGGATATCAGAATAACTGTAGCCTCCCTCATATGTTCCTTCAGCGCGCAGCGGATGCGGTAATCTGTCTGGGAATCCACTGCTGATAAGGAATCGTCAAACACCATAATGGGAGCTTTCCGAAGCAGCATTCTGGCAATAGCAATCCTCTGCTTCTGCCCTCCCGACAAAGTAACTCCCCGTTCCCCCACAAGAGTGTCATATCCATCCGGAAAACTCATAATGGCGTCGTCAATACACGCAATCTGAGCCGCGTACCGAATCTCCTCCAGAGACGCGCCTGGTACGGAAGCCGCTATATTTTCCCGGATTGTCCTGGAATACAAAAAGGGTTCCTGCAATACCATTCCTATATTTCTCCTGAGCTCCTCAATGGGGAGGTCCTTAACAGCTCTGCCGCCAATACAGATGCTTCCCCTGTTTTCCTCCAGCTCATAGAGCCGTGAAAGAAGCTGGATTACCGTAGACTTCCCGCTGCCCGTTCCGCCCAGAATCCCAAAGGTGCTACCTTCCGGAACTGTAAATGAAATATCCCGGAGCACATCCTTTCCTTCCTCATATCCGAAGGATACATGCTGGAAGGAGATATCATACTTTCCACTGGAATGTTCGCGTTCCTTCCCTCCTTTTTCATCTGTCTTTCCATAGGCTTCTTCCTGGGAGCGTATGATATAATCCACACGTTCAAACGAAACGCCAGCCTTGCTCATATCAGAGAGAATACGCCCAAGGCCGCGGATTGGCCACACCAGCGTTGAATTGTAAGCCGCAAACGCCACAAATTCACCAACCGATATGGAACCATTCACAGCTTCCACCACTCCGAAAATAATAACCGCAATCACCTGCAGCCCCGTTATCAGATCCCCAATCCCCCAATACAGTCCTGATAACGTCCCCAGACGAATCCACAGCTTGGCAAAGGCATTATTCTTCTTGTCAAACCGCTCCATCTCAAATTGTTCCCGTCCGAATGCCCGCACCACGCGCACTCCTGTTGCATTCTCCTGCACGACCGTGGAAAGTTCTCCCTCTGCCTCGTCCGCAGTGGTAAACCGCTTGGCTATCAGCCGGTAAAACACAGTGGAGTACACCACAACAACCGGCACGAACAGGAGAACGATGCAGGAAAGCTTCACATTCATGGAAAACATCATGACAAAAGACGTAAGCACAAGAAAGGCCGTGCGGAACACCTCCAGAAGCTGGGTAACCACAAATCCGCGTATCACCTCCACATCAGAAGTACACCGCTGGATAATATCCCCTGTCTGGTTCCTGTCATGCCATCTTATGGGAAGCTTCTGCACATGGATAAATAATGTATCCCGCAAATTTTTAGCAAAATTCTCCCCTGCCCTGGCTGTATTGGTACGGCTGATGTAGGTAAAAATACCGGAGGCGATTGCCACCGCCACAATCATCAGCGCCAGAACCCAGAGGTGGCTGGATAGGTACCTTCCGCTGGTTCCGCTGCTGCTGATGGTTCCGCTGCTTCCACTGAGCACCTCATCAATGCTGAAGCGAAAAATCTGCGGTGTCAGGGCATTTAATATGGTTGATACCAGGGATGCGGCTACGGCCGCGGCAAAATAGAGTTTGGAGCCCTGGAGGAATCTGAATATCAGATGGAGTTTTCTGTGTTTGGGGATTGTGTTTTTTTGTATGTTTTTCATATATTTACCCTTTTATATTGCTTATGATTAAATGCTTGATGCTATCCGGTTGATAAATACTGTCTATGTAAATGATGTACCAGTAAATCCGGGGCCTAAATTGATAAAAACCAAGCATCATCAATTACATAGTCATTGACCGGGGCAACTCCTAACTGTAATTCTCTCAACTTTTCTACCAATTCATCCCCATCAACTAAATCAATCGGAGTAGCTCCAGGTCTATTGGCCTCTTCAATTGCAGGTGCAGAAAACTTACCGGTTGTAATAAACAGGCCTTTATCAGCCCTTCCCTGCATAGCTCCTCTAAAATCCCGAATTTCACCAGCAGACACACTTCCTGTATATCTTTTACACTGAAAAAGCATATGGAAGCTAATTATTCCATTCAATTTTATTATTCCCATTCCATCAATTCCACCATCCCCAGTCTTTCCCGTAACTTTTACTTGTGTAAATCCAGACTCTCTTAATAATCGTTGTGTTAAACGTTCAAATGCATCCGGTTTTAAATTTTTTAATACATTTTTGAGTTTTTCGCGCCATGTCTGGATTTCATCTGGTGTATCAACGCCGTCATTTTCTAAATTATGATCCTCAAGACTTATCTCTTTCGTATCTTTCATCTTTAATAAGGTCATTTCACGAACCTTTTTAACAATTTCATCCGAATTTATTTCCTGTAATTCACGGCCTACCGTAGTTAGCGCCCATACTCCACGTGCAGAATTCTCTAAAATTCCAACCTTTTTCATATATGTTCTTGTCCACGCCAACCTATATTCGACTTCTGATTTACTGGTATCACCATGCATAATTGTTAATACTTCTGGAGATAAACCTAATATTTCAATCGTTTTATCATCAATCTCTTGTATCGTTCCCGACCCCCCTAATTCTTTTATGGCCTGAAACAATTCCTGCATCATTTCATGATATGCCGGTACTTCCACTGTTTTTCTCATATAGCTCATCCCCTCTTTCTTACGTAATATCTCAAAACCCTTCTTACATAATTAACCAACCCTTTTCTACTAGGCAGATATAATCCATATTTAGATACTAACGAAATTCCTTTTTGCGAATCGCTCGAAATGATTGTTTTCATTAAAAATTATAACATGATTTTTCAGAACTGGCGACTCTCGTTTTATTCGAGGATTAATTTCGAGACGCGTCCTTTGTTTGTTTTCTACTTCCAACAATAAAATTTTCGATATCATAAGCATCAAAAACTTTATTCTATACAGTAGCCATGGCTCTCATCATGCTCCTGTTCCTCTATCTCTTGCCGACTGCCATCGGATTTCTCTAGCGGCAATTCAGCAAAAAACGGGGATATGCCACCTCATTTTTCAATCTCTTTTCTTCATAAAAACCGCCGCTCTTCACAAGCGACGGCTACCGTATTAATAAATAGTGTTTATAAATATTCTTTTAGTGTAAATATAGTCATCTCATCTTTTTGAATTGTATTTAACTCAAATAGATTTTCTCTGGTTGTCATTATATTTTGGAGATTATGACCTAAAATAATATATTGATTTTGAGAATCAAAAGATATATACTTGTCTTAATTATTTTGCATGTCTAAAACATTTTTGAATCAATATCGTTGGTGCATTTGGCATCTCCCTTTTTCAACATAACAAATTATCAACTGTTTTTCATAAGCATCTATTTTCTTCACATTATCTTTTATGATATTTTCATCATATTCCCTATTACACACAACGCTTCTTTCAATTTTCTTGATTTAAACTATTCGCGACCTCCAAATAAATCATAGTTTCTCATCGTATCACTCCGCATCACCTCCCATTATAACTTTTTCTTCTATCCAAGATAAACAATCGTTACTCCGTCAATTTTGCTTCGATTTCTTTTAGCGTTCTTCCATTTTTATCTTTCCAAGTTGCTGGTCCGCTTACACTATAGCCCAAAACAAACACTGCGGCGGCCGAAGAACTGGAAAATAGAATATCTTCTACAGTTTTCCAGTTCTTTACTTTCCCAGCATCAAGATACTTATTTCGTAATTTCACCATACCAGCACTAAGTGATTTCACGGTAGTCTTCTCATTTACTGACGATCCAGAAATCAAAACAAATCCTTCTGTTGTGATCATAGCCTTAGCTTCCGTGCCTCCAACCGTCAAATAAAGCATCTCATTATCCTGACTTGAAACACTGTCATTCTGAAGCATTGGTTCTAAAACCTTATAGCCCAATGAGCTAATAAGAATCTTGATGTTATCCACAAATTCTTCCATAGCCGCGATTTGTGATTCTTTCATCACTGTGTTCCGGTATGTATTTTTTGTTAGCACTATATAGCGCTTACTCTTGCGCGCTATTTCTACTAAACGATTTTCTAAATATCGTATTAGGGCTTTATTTAAATCTCTCTCAACAAACAGAACCGCTGTATTCCAATAATACTTTTCTTTTTCCGAGGAGTAATCACGTAAATGCTGTATTAAACGCTCTTGAATATTCTCTGCCTCACCGATATATACGGAATCAGAATCATCATCTTCTTTACAGAAGAGAAAATAGATTCCAGCGCCTTTTATATCATCACGATTACATTCGCTTACTTCAATTCGCGGGATTTTAATTGCCTTTCCATTCCAGTTAGACAATTCTGCCGTTATAAGGCTGTCTGCTGTACCATTCGCCAGAAACAGTTCTATCGATTTTCCATATGCCATAGATTCCTCCTTCAAAAAACATTCCGTATTTTCAAATAGGACTAATTCACAATTCTTTCATGACAACAGCAAATTTATCCACTGTATATGCTCCATCCATTCCTAAATCCTTATCCTTAAACACCATAAAATAGCGATACATGCGCCCAGCCTGTGCAGCCCACTTTCTGCCAAGACGTAACTTGGATTTACTATCATCTCCATCAAGATAATCGCCCTTTGCCTCAATCAAAACAATTTTTCCATCCTTTGTCATAACCATGAAATCCGGATAATGATTGATATATCCATTTAGTCTTAAATCTTTACGCTCAATGATTCTATGCCACCATTTCACATTTTCAAACCCTACTATCACATCAAGCAGATTATGCTCAAAATGATTCATATCATCTTTTTCTGCATCATACAATGAGTATGGAATCGAATCTGTAGTATATGCCGGGGTGATTACTTCTGGCAATACATAGTTTTCACGGCACACGATTTTCCCGCTATCGAGCCACTTGAAAAATTGCTGTTCACGATATATATTTTCCAATGTGTCTATCTTTTTCTGGATCTTATTCGCATAAACGGGGATGGCTGTTTCCATAGCAGTCAGCTCGTCATTACTCATATTAGAAATAATGCGATGCACATAATCTGATATTTCCGCCGCAGCGTATCTATTATTCTTGTTAATCTGATGGCAAATCATATCCGCGCATTGTTCAATTTTCTTTTCGGGCGGTAATTTTGAAAGGTACTCCCGGATATATTCACTCTCACTTTTAGATGTACGCTTGTATTTTGGTACAGCTTCTCCCTGTTCCTGGATATCTACCTTATACATTTCTCCTGTAGCAAGCTCAAAACTGATTGTAGCATCCTGCCCGCTTAAAGAAAATCCCTCTGACAGGTTCTCAGGTTCCAGCAATTCGTATTCATCACCAAATAAATCCGGCACTGTTTTTAGGAAGAACTGAGGAACATGTATTTTTTCCACTTCTTCTCTAAAATGTGATTGTATTTTATTTTGCTGCAGCATATCTCCCAGCTCGCCTCCAATCAACCCTGAATCATTTGTATCTGCAATGGCATCATTATATTCCTCTGCCTGTTTGGATGCCTCCTTAATCATGTCCACAATAGCTGGTGCCGCTTCTGCATTTTCACTTCCAGTCTCTAATACTCCCCGGATTTCTTCAGGAACTATATCCTCAAAAGTATCTGCCTCGTCTTGTTCCTGTTCTCCAGTCTGCAGACCCATTTGATGATAGGGTTCTTCCAGTGTGGGCGTTTCCGGTATTTCTTCTGCCTTTCCTATACGGAAATCCTTTCTTGAGAATCCTGCCTTATTTAATCCCGCTACGATATTCTCCAATGTATTATGGAAATCATTGGAACAGGTCAGCACATAAGAAGTGTTGAGAAGTGGGGCTGCATGCTGCTTCGCATATGGCTGCCTCAAAATCCGTCCTAGGATCTGTTCCACATCTACGGAAGACGTTTTATTAGCCAATGAAGCCAATATATAAGCAAATGGGCAATCCCACCCCTCCTTTAATGCATTAACCGTAATAATATACCGTATCTCACAATCATGCTTCAACAGATCCGTATTTCCCAAATCATCAACCTTTGAAGTCTTAATAGCGATCTCTTTTTCCGGTATGCCCATATCAACCAACATGGTCTTGATTTTATCAAAGGTTTCACTATCACCATTCGTTTTAGGCTGAGCCTGGAAAAGAACGATGGGGCGGATATAATGTCCGCCAGATTGCTCTTCTGCAATTGCCTGCCTCTCAATACTGCCCCGCAGTTGAATTGCATCCTGAATTACGCTCTGCCTATTGGTGCGATTATAGACCACCACCGGAAGCTTGACCATGTTTTCCTTTTTCAGTTCACGGGCATCCACATAGGAAATAATATTACTATTCTTACGCGGTGTCGCAGTCAAATCTAAAACAATGGACGGATTTAGGTTGTTCAGCATTTCTACGCTCAAATCTGATCCGGCATTATGGCTCTCATCTACAACCGTAACAGGGGAAAGATGGCGAAGTACCTGGATGAGCGCAGTATCCGGCGTATCCGCCAGCAACACATCATCATCCTTAAAAAATTCTGCAAAGCGAAGAAGATTCCCATTTTCCTGATATACCTTGCGTACATCTTTCTTCTTGCTGTCAATTCGCAGCGAACCATAGCTTAAGATACAAATCGTAAGCATTTCACGAACCGTATCTGGGGAAAATCCCTGTCCATTTAACAACATTTCTTTTGTGTATACACCAACCCGCCCTGCAAAATCCGACTCAAGCAGCCGCCGATATGGATGATTCACATCGGAAAGAGTTCTAATTGTCTGCATCAAAATGGGATCTGACGGAACAAGCCAGATGACCACACGTGGCTTATCCAAAGGCATTGCATCAAATATTTTCTTTATTGATGCGCAGGCCATGAAAGTTTTTCCGCCGCCTGTAGGAACTTTCATACAAATATGTGGAACACCAGCAATCGCATTTTGGTATGATGGAACACCACCAAATCCAATATGAATATCTTGTTGTTCCCAATAATCTTTCCACGCCTTAATCAAGTCGTTGTCACGATTCACGCAATCCAGATGTGTTGAGTGTATAAAAATGATGTTCACAGAGCAGAATTGGCCCTGGGCGGACATGCGATCTTCCCTCCCATATCAGAATAAATCCACTATGAAAAACGTGCATTTATATTTTCAACACTTCACTTTACTACTACCAATAAGAAATTCATTAAGTACCTTTTATAAGGCATACAAAACCTCATCAATACGATCCAGCTACTTATCTTTTCCACACCTATCTTTATTATTTTAACTTAATACTTAACATGTTAATAAATTTTTCAACTGTACATTCATTGGGAACCTTTTGTGCTATCTGGAAAAATTTTTTTATATTCTCAAACAGACATGCTTTGTTTATTTTAATCTCTTCTAAAGTAATGTTAAATAACATTGCCCATAAAAAATAATAGTTTTGATCAGTTTTATATAGTGTCCCCTTTCTCGAATGATTAAAAAGATCTCTCATTCTATCTGTATCATTATCTATTAGTAAAAGAATCTTTTCAATAAAAAGCTCGACATTATCTAATGCACTTATAAAAAGTTTAGGTGAATTAATTGATAAATCACTTAACGTTTTTGTTACATTATCTTTACTCATTATTCTTGAGCACATTCTGTCATTTCTTTTATAAATATTTAAAACATTGCAAATATCAGTATTAGGTTGATTCATTCTGTAATCAATATAAGCCAGAGATGTTATTAACTCTTCTAGCTTCATTCGATTATCCTTAGCTCTAAATACCTTCTTTTCGTATTTATTAGCTATACTCTTGACTTTAATAACAATATCTTTATCTACATAAGCGTTCCACATTTCAAAAGTATTTTCTTTAATAGGATATGGCTTTGTATTTAATCTTAAAAATAAATCGATGGGACTAAAATCCGGATTTTGTTCATAATCGATCTCGATTATATCCATAGGAAATTCTAACACTTTTTCTTCAAAATTGCTGCCTATGTTTTCAATACTTTTACCTTCCAATTCCGACAATATCTTTATTTTTGTAAGTTTAAATCTATCCTTATTAGAATTAACAACCCCTCCTCTTTCATCTACATATGTCCTCCCCAAAAATCCTAGTATAGTAAGAAGTCTTTGTTGACCATCTACTACCTCTTTAACCTTATCTGCACGTTTATATACAAATAACGGTGGTATATTAATTCCTAGTAGAATGCTCTCCATCAAATAAGACGCTTTCTGTAAATTTTTCACTTCTGATCTCTGGTAATCTGGCCTTATTAAAAATCTAGATTTTTTCATATCAGAAATAATATCCTCAATGGTTAATGTTTCAGGTAATGGTTTATTAATTTTATAGTGTTTAATTTCATCAATCTCACCTTGATTCATAATATTCTTAAAGGATTCTGAGTCCTTTAAATGTTTTTGAAAATCAATATTAAATACTATTTGAAAAATATTTGCAACTAAATTATATCTATTGTTTATCGCAGAGTAATAATGGCTCCCATTGGGCTCAAAAATAAGTTCTATATTTTTTTGTGAATTGTTTATAATCCTTTGCCATATTTCATCACATTGACTAGCATTATCAAGCAGATCATACACCTTTTCTATATCTTCATCTTTAATTTCATTTTTATTTCTAAGTACAATAGATGTTCCCCAGTAAAGAACCTCATAAAACAGTTTACTATTACTTAGATATTTATTTCGAACTTTACTACGTCGATAGAACTTCTTTAAATATTTTATAACGGTTTGAAATTTCTTCAGTTCATCTTTAACATCTTTTTTTGCAATATTTGCATAATAATACTGACAAATTATATCAGATTTTGAACTACCTTTAGCGTAACTGTAAATTGGAATATAAGGAAGTGTTATTAAGTTTCTAATAAGTGAGGTTAATATATTAACTTTATCTCTTTTATTTGATTTACTTTTGCTCTTAGGTAAAATTATTTCACACAAAAAATCAAATAGCTTTTCATCCAAAAAAATTTTATTGTAGATAGCCTTGGATAAAGAATCATTAATATATGCTGCACGATCCATATCATATTTTTGCAGTGGTGTTATACCAGAATTATATCTCCGAAAAATTTCTTTTTTTATCTTATCTTCTTTATCGTCATCTAATTTTGGCTCATCTACAACATTAAACTGCAGTATCCTTACTCTAGTTTCTTCAAAAAGTTCTCTTGTAGATTCATCTAACTGGCTATATTTTTTTCCAGACAGTAACTTTAAACTATGTAATCCTTTCTCCTTCAATACAAGTTTATCATTTAAAAATCTTTCAATTGTTTCATAACGTTGTCTACCATCGATAACTTCATTTTTATCCCTTGTCTGAAATAATACCAATGGAGGTACCTCTGTTCCCAATAGGATACTTTCAATAAAATATGTTGCCTTTTCTTCGTCCCAAACATAGTTTCTTTGAAAGTATGGCTTATAATCTATTTTATTTGCATATCTTGGATTCAAAAAAATAGACGAAATTTTTTTTAACAATATTCTCTATTTTTAATTTTTCTTTGAAGATATCTGTAATATCTGTATAATCCAACTGCATATTAGACATATTTTACATCCTTTCAGTTTAAACTAATTTATGTTAACTCTGTCTCTTATTTCTTTATCTTTAAATTCATCAACACTACTTGGAACAACAGATCCCTGAAAAAAAAATTCATTATTATATCTCTTTCTTGATTTGACCAACCCATCAAGCGCAAATCTAAACACATATTGCCATGATGAATTTTCAAATGCAGATACAATTTGATGCAAAGCAGGAAGCCATTCATATATATATCTACATTCGTCATATATAGTTATATCCATGTACATAGACGTAGATTTCGCCATATATTTGTATCTTATATTTTGCTCCGTATTATAATGTAACGGATAAGCAAGTTGATTAATAATCACATCAAAAAAAATATTACTGTGAGGTTTATCCAAAAATTGATATATTTTTTCTGAACTTTCAAAAAAATTTTCAATTAACTTGACATCATCTTTAAGTTTTATATTATGTTGCTTCAAAAGCGTGATAATCTTTAGTCCTTTTATAAGATCGTTGTAACTTCCTAGCTCGTTTAAAAAGCATTTTTCTTTATCATTTAGCGCACCTTTCCTGTTAAGATTATCCATAGCAAAAAAGAATTTTGCCAGTGAGTGGTTAACCGTTAACTCTGAAATAACTACCTTATCAAATTCAGAAATATCGAATAATTGGTTTATAAAAGGATTTCTTGCAAATCTTTGCAATGGAACCAAAATTGATGGAATATCTCTTAAAACAGCTGATATAAATTCTCCATAATAAAACGCAAAGTTTTGTATAACATTATCATATAAACTTAAATATTCATCACATCTATCCCTGGTCTCTAAACAAGAACTTTCTAAAAGTGGAAAGGTTTTAAAAAATAAATATAATGTAATTAAGTCATAATATTCTTCAATTGATTCCTTGCTATTATCTGGCTCCGCAAAATTTGATATAATTATACCAGGCGAATTCAAACGATGATATTGACAAATTGTTGTAATAGTTCTTAATGCATGTTGTACAGATGGTATACTCCCACATGCATCGATATAAATTATATCAAATTTTTTAGGTGTTTGTTGAAAAAAAGTTTCAACGTTCTGTTTCAATATTCGGGGTTGTGGGTAAGTCCCCTGATTATAAAATGAGATAGCCTTATTATAATTTTGACTATTTACCTCAAATCCCCATATATTATGAGGAAGAACACCTAAGTTCATAAACTCTTTAAAATCATTATCCGGTTCTGGACCACATAAATAACAAACAGTTAAATCCTCTGGCCTTTTAACTCCTACATATGTATCATGTAATTTTTCCCAATTAGTAATATAAAATGGTTCTATTTTTAGTGCCTCAGTTCTATTTTTACTTTCATCTTCAGATAAAGAAAAATAATCATAAATAGAACGAACATAATTACGTTTTACGCAACATGCGTCTTCTCTCTTTACTGTCAGCAATTCTATTCCGTGTAAAATAGCAGAATGACGTACAAATTCCTTTTTAAACTGTTTATAAGAGTGTTCTTCTTTCGTATTAATCCCCTCCCTATTGTAAGAATAAAATATATAGAATCAACAAAAGACTATATTTTATACCTTAGTTCACCTCTTTCCTTTTCAAACCACAATTCCTCATCATTATTACCTACTTAATTGTTTTTTTCGTCCAACTTATCTAATTCCCCTATACTTTCTAAAAAATGACATTCCACAGGAGACAATATATATTCCTGATTTCTTTTATATTTCTCATACTCCAAATGCGCTTTCTCCAAGGCCTGCTGATGTGTTACTTTCCCCTTTGTTGTTAATATATCACGTCTGGTCATCCTGAGATAATCATCAATCGTCTCCAGCCAGTCTTTCATATACATTGGTTCCTGATTTAAAGCATGTACCTCTGCAATATCCAAATATGCCGTTACAATTTTATTGAGTGCATCCAACTCTTTTTCATCAAGATAATTTTTCGCCACTTCTACATCCGAGAGTTTTATACGTTTGCCACTCCATGTAGTCAGTCCCATATTATCTTTATCTGCATCTGCCCTTTGGTAAATCACCTCTGCCGCTGTATGCTTATGTGCTGCCCAATGCATCTTGTTTTGAACCTGTTTAAAAAACTGTACGGAACTCTCCGCCTTCGGATTGTAGTCAATACTGGTCGCATAGATTTCCAGCACTTTTCTCCAAAACACTTTTTCTGAAGACCTTATATCCCGGATACGCGCCAGCAACTCATCAAAATAATTTCCTCCACCAAGATTCTTTAATCGTTCATCATCCAGCGCAAATCCTTTAATCATATATTCTTTCAGGATATTTGTAGCCCAAATTCTGAATTGTGTTCCTCGCAAAGATTTCACGCGATAGCCAACAGAGATAATAACGTCAAGATTATAAAAATCCACATGATATCTTTTTCCGTCGGAACCAGTTGTTGCAAAATTTGCAACAACTGAATTTCGGCTTAACTCGCCTTCTAAAAAAATATTTTTAATATGTCTGGATATCGTGGATTTATTTCTTTGAAATAGATCTGCTATCTGATCTAACGATAACCAAACAGTATCGTTATCAAACGTAACTTCAACTTTGGTAACTCCATCCTCTGTTGTGTACATCAATATATTAGATTTTTCCACTTTCTCTTCCCCCGCCAAAAGATCTCCGAAAAAAATTCGATGATTATACTATTCCTTAAGTTTCCATATCCATTTCACTATATTTTACCATACTCCCCTCACCATTACCATCTGAAAGATTCCTTCATTTCCGTTTATTTTCCCCTCTGCAACATAACATCCTCGTTTACCTATTATTCAAACTCACATATCTGATATCCCTCTTTTTCAGCATAACAAATTATCAACCGCTTCTCATAAACATCTATTCTCTTCACTCTATCCTTTACGACATTTTCATCATATTCCCCATTACATACAACTTTTCCCAACATCTCTCTTACATCTTGATCGTTCAAGGTAGGTGAATTTTCACACTCTGCCTTTCCTTTTTCCATCCTTGTCCCACATCTCCACACAATCTTCCCACGCTCCGTTCTACGCCTGAATCCTCCGCCACAATACCCACATACCAATAAATTACTAAGCAAGTATTTGCTGCTATATCGGTTACCACTGCTAATCTGATTGCCGTTAGCTGTTCTAATCAGCCTGGCTCTATTAAGCATTTCCTCCTGCACCTTATCAAATATCTCCGGAGAAATAATAGCCGGATGACTTCCTTTCACATAATATCTGGTACGCTGTCCAATATTTTTCTTTCGTATACCATTCAGATAATCCTCCGTAAATGTTTTCTGAAGCATCATGTCTCCCTTATATTTCTCATTCTTTAGCATCTGCTGGATTACATTTGCACTCCATACCGTTTTGCCTGTTACCGTTTTTACACCACTTTCCTCCAAGTGTGTTTTTATCTGCGAAAACGTGTAACCCTTTAAATATAACTCAAAAATCAACCGCACTATTTCGGCCTGCTCCAGAACGATTACCAATTCCCCTTCCACACACCGATACCCCATAAAATGTTTGTAGCTGCTAAATAGCCCTTCCTCAAATTTTTTTTTAATCCCCCACTGAATATTCTCACTCAAGTTTCTGCTTTCTTCTTGCCCCATTGCTCCTGACAAGGTTATTGCCGCTTCTGCATCCGGATCAAACGAATTCACATTTTCAATTTCAAAATACATTTGTATACCCCTTTCTTTCAAATATCTCATAATCTGCAATAGCTCTACCGTATTCCTGGATACTCGTTTTGCTGATTTAGTGATTATGTAATCGAATTTCCCCTCTGCAGCGCTTTCTAACATATGTTTCAGTCCGTTACGGCCTTTTTTCCTTAATCCACTTCTTCCGCAATCCCAGAATACTCCTGAAAATACCCAACCCGGATGATCTGATATCTGTTCTGTATATGCCACAATTTGATGAGCCAAACTGGCTAACTGCGTCTCTTTCTTAGTGCTGACGCGGCAATATGCCGCCACACGCAGCGGTTCCATATTCTCTTTTTTCACAGGCATATAATATATATTTTTCAAAACACATCACCTCGTTTCATCAATAAGGAAAAGGCGCGAAAGCCAAAAGCCTTCACGCCTCACCACACGGCAACTATCCAATCTCACCTAATCATCATTTAACACTCTTTTGCAACAGGACAATACTTTCCGTATGCACCGTCCCCGGAAACATATCCACCAACCAAGCCTCCACCGCCCGATACCCCATTTTCTTCATATACCTTACATCCCTGGCCAGCGTCTCCGGATTACACGACACATACACCACCTTCTCGGCTCCCAGCTTCCCTACGGCGTCCATAAACTCCTCCGTACTTCCGCTTCTGGGAGGGTCCATGATAACCACATCCGCTTTCTCACCCTGTTCAGCCATATTCACCAGAAAACGTCCTGCATCATTGCAATAAAAGCGGATATTTTCAATTCCGTTCATCTTCGCATTATTAACAGCATCCCTGACTGCATCCTGATTCAGTTCCACGCCAATAACCTTCCCGGCCGCCTTACTTGCTATAATCCCAATGGTTCCGATACCGCAATACGCATCCACCACCAGTTCCTGCCCGGTAAGACCGGCCAGTGACAATGCCTTTTCATAAAGAATTTCCGTCTGCACCGGATTCACCTGATAAAATGACTTTGATGATATACGGAACCGGCATCCGCACAGCTCGTCCACAATATATCCCTTGCCATACAGCACATGCTCCTTATCCCCCAGAACCATGCTTGTTCCTCTTCCGTTAATATTCTGGACGATGGTGGTAATTTCCGGATGTTTCTCCCGCAAAGCCTTAACAAAGTTATTCTTAGACGGAAACACCGGAGATGCTGTAACCAGCACTACCATAATTTCCCCTGTGGAAAACCCCTTGCGGATTAAAACATGTCTGAGAAGCCCAAAGCCCGTATCCTCATCATAGGTCCGGATTTTAAAAGATTTGAGCATTCCGCGTATAGTACCGATGATTTCATCTGCTTTCTGGTCCTCTATAAGGCACTTCTCCACAGGAATTACATGGTGTGTATTTTCTTCATATATTCCGGAAATGATATTTCCTCTTTTGTCCCTGTCAAATACAGCATGTACCTTATTGCGGTAATGAAAGGGATCCTTCATGCCTATAATAGGCTTTACAGGACAGAGTCCTTTTAGCAGTTCTTCCGCCTGCTTCTGTTTGAACGCCAGCTGCTTGGCATACTCCATATCCAGCAGCTGGCAGCCTCCGCACAGATTCAGCACCGGACAGATACTGTTGCTCCGTCTGCTTCCCCGTCCCCCATATGAGCCTCCTCTTTTGGAATCCTCTCTTCGCTTTTCAGCATTAAGAGCCCCTCCATTTTGTTTTTTAGAGACTGACAATCCTTCCGCCCCTTTGCGTACCCTTGGTGAACTGCCATCCCTGCGTTTTTCTCCACTGCGCTGCCTGGAAAATGCGCCCTCATACCCATCAAACCGTTTCCCGCTCTCACCTGCACCATTTTTACCTTCTCCGTCCCTCACCTTGTGTTTACTGTCTTTTATGTTGTCTTTTATATTGTCTTTCATTCTGTCCTTCACGTTGTCTCTCACCCTGTCTTTCACTCCGTCCTTCACATTGCCTCTCACCCTGTCTCTCACTCCGCCCTTCACTCCGCCCTTATCTCCCTTTACGCCTTTCCTGCTTCCTATACCCGAATCTGTCCCCACTCTTTTAACCGTCTTTCCAGCCATTTTACCGGACATTCCTCTATCCGCTCTTTTATCCATCTTTCTATCTCCTCGTATTCATCCATAATTTTATGCGCCTACAGCAAATTCCAAGTTACTGTCAGCTTCATTCAAACATGCTTAACCTTTTCTATATCAAAATCCATATGGCCATTCTACCATATATTTCCCCTAATGTATAACCATATAAACCGAATAAATTACATCCTAAAAATCACATCTCCCTGCTGTCAATAACAGGATAACATAAATTTTTGCCATACCTGTTATGAATGCCCTGTCCCCACATCCCCAGCCGCCCCGCCACAAATCCACACCCTTTCCCGCAAAAAAGACCGGATATTTCCCGCAGCACTGCTCTGCATTCTGCAATGCCGCGGGATTACCCAGCCTTTTTCATCCATTTACTATCTTTATCTGTCCAGCCTTTATTCCAATCCGGCCATCATCAACCGCTCCTGCTTTATCTCAAGGCTTCTCCCCGCTTCTCAATCCTCCTCATCTCTCAAACTGCTCTCGTAGCCTCCGCCAGCCACACTCGCTCATCCTCATCCAAATAAGGGCTAATCTTCTCATACACCTGCTCATGGTACCGGTTCAGCAGCTCCACATCCCGCTCAGACATAATCTCCCTGTCAATTACCTCCAAGTCAATGGGAACGTACGTCAGATACTCAAACCGCAGGAACTGGCCGTATTCATTCTTCTCATCCTCAACACACAAAACCAGATTCTCGGTCCTGATTCCATGGCTTCCCTCAATATACACACCAGGTTCATCCGATGTAATCATACCCGCTTCCATCACCGCATTGTCCTGGCGCTCCGGAACCATTTTGAAGCGGATTCCATTGGGACGTTCATGTACGCTGGACAGGTAGCTCACCCCGTGTCCGGTACCGTGTTCATAGTTAAGCCCCCGTCTCCACAGCGGCTCTCTGGCCGCATAATCAAGGCTGAGTCCGCGGCAGCCATGAAGAAACTTCACATCTCCCAGACGCAGCATACTCATAAGCACCAAGGTAAAATGCTCCTTTTCCTCATCAGTCACAGGCCCCATGGCAATGGTTCTGGTAATGTCGGTGGTCCCTTCATAATACTGGCCGCCGGAATCAATGAGATACAGTCCCCTGGGCTCCAGAGGGATGCTGCTCTCCGGTGTGGCAGAGTAATGGCACATGGCTCCATGTGCTCCATATGCGGATATGGTTGCAAAGCTCAGGCCAATGCATCCCTCCTGGTCCATGCGCAGCTTCCCAAGATAATCCGACACGCTGATTTCGTCCATGGGAATACGCCCCGTATTCTTCTTCAGCCAGTAAATAAACTTGGTCATTGCCACGCCGTCCTTGATGTGGGCCCGCTTTTCATTCTCTATCTCCACATCATTTTTAACCGCCTTCATGGAAGCAGTGGGATTCATCCTGTCGATCACCTTATTGGACCCGTCAATCAGGCGGTATACAGCATAGTTGATACGGCATTTCTCCAGCAGGACTTTCTCGTTTTTAAGCCCCTCCACCATGTCGTATACCCCGTCATAAGGCATCACTGTGACGCCCGTCCGTTCCAGATACTCCCTCACGCTTATGCCCTTTTCATCCTCCAGATACGGATAAGCTTTTCCTTCCAGCACACTGCTGTTGACAAACAGATACAGTTGGTCCATGGTCACCAGAGCGTACGACAGCACCACGGGATTATACAGAATGTCATTGCCTCTGATATTTAACAGCCACGCTATATCATCCAGGGAGGTAAGCACGTGAACAGATGCATGTACCTTTTCCATAGCCTCCCTCACATCCGCGATCTTATCCAATGCGCTCTTTCCCGCATACCTCTCATCCAGAACCCATGCAGGTTCCGCCGACAGCTCAGGCCGTTCCTGCCATATCATGCCTGCCAGGTCTTCCCCGTAGGAAATACGCGCTCCCCGCTCCCTAAGCATTTCCTCCAAAGCAAGCCCTTCAGCTGCATTGACTACCCGGCCGTCAAATCCCAGGCATCCGCCCTCAGGCATCTTATCTTCCAGATATGCTCTCAGTGAGGGGACGCCCTCCTGCCCCATTTTCATCATGGTCACTGTGGAATCCTTTAACTGGGCCGCTGCCTGTACATAGTAACGCCCGTCTACCCAAAGGCATGCTTCGTCCATTGTAATCAGAGCCGTACCGGCCGAGCCGGTAAATCCGGTCATATATTCCCTGCATTTGAAATGCTCTCCCACATATTCGGATTCGTGGAAATCTGCCGTGGGTATCATATACGCATCCATGCCCCGCTCCTTCATCAATTTCCGCAATGCATCCAACCTGTCACGAATCACATTCATAACATTTCCATCCTTCCGTTTCATTCTATCCTTTCCTTCTAACCCTTTTCCTTCTAACCCCTTTTCTTCTAATCCCTATTCCACTACCTCTATTCCACTCCCCCTGTGTCACCAATCCCTATCCCACCAATCCTTCTATCTCAAATCCCCAACTTATCATCCGTCTCCCTGCACTTATTTCTTCCTCATGGCATCCTCTATGGCCGCCCCAATACCTTCATTGTACGTAGGCTGTGCCCGCATGGCAAAAGACATTTCCTCTGCGCTCAGTCCGTTGGCTATGGCCGTGGCTATTTCCCCAATCATATCAGTAGCCCTGGGGCACATCATCTGTGCACCCACGATGGTATTTGAATATGCCTCAAATACCAGACGGATAAATCCATTTTCCCCTCCGGTTATGATGGATTTTCCATTTTCCCTCATGGAAAAATGACCGCAGCGCACCTTCAGCCCCTTTTCCCTGGCAATTTCCTCCGTGATGCCGACAGTGGCAATCTCCGGGTCCGTATAGATACAGTTTGGCACAATCGGAAGGGACACATACATACCGTTAGGCACTACCTCCAGCTTAATGCTGTGGGGCCTTCCGGCTATCTTTTCCACCACATATGTACCCTGGGCCGCTGCCACGTGGGCCAGCTGTGTCCTGGCGGACACATCCCCGATGGCGTAGATTCCCCGCTCGCTTGTCTCAAAATCGCTGTTTACGGCAATCTTCCCGCCTTCCATCTCCAGAGAAATATCCTTGCCTAAAAGCTTCTCCACATTGGGCCGGCGTCCGATGGCCATGAGTATCTGGCCTGCCCTCATTTTGATGGGTTCTCCCTCCCCGTTGGGAGTGATGACGCAGCTTAGCCCGCCCTCATCCTCCAATATCTCAGTAACCGTGGCATCACAGTACACGTCAATACCCTTTTGGCGCAGCTCTTTTTCCAGCTCCGCGGACATCACATCATCCATAGGCGCCATCAGATGCTTCTGCTTCTCCACAATCGTCACATGGGAACACAGGTTGTTGAACATGGTGGCAAACTCCACCGCGATAACGCCTCCGCCCATGATTGTCAGCCTGTCAAAATTCCAGCTCTCAGCTGCCAGCAGCCTGTCGCTGTTCCATACACCCGTAAGGTCCGCGCCGGGAATCCGGCTCATGTAGGGCACTGCGCCTGTAGCTATAATGACAGCATTTCCGCGGAAGAATTCGCGGCCGCCTTCCTTTAGCTCCACCTCCACGGTCCTGTCCCTGCGAAGCACCGCTGTTCCGTAAACAATTTCCACATTCAGCTTCTCAAAGCCGTACTTAATGCCGTCCCTGTATTTGACCACCGCACTTTTCTTATACTTCTGCATTTTCCCAAAATCAAAGGAAATAAAATCCGTGGACACGCCAAATTCATCGCAGCTCTGCATCATATGAAACATATCAGAGGCGTGAAGCAGCGCCTTGGTTGGAATGCATCCTCTGTTTACGCATGTGCCTCCAATCTTCTTTGCCTCTATCACCACAACCTTAAGGCCAAATTCCGCTGCTTTAAGCGCTGCCGTATAGCCCCCTGGCCCGGCTCCTATAATCACTACGTCAAATTCTCTTGCCATACCCGTTCTCCCTTATGTTCTTATAAATTATTCTTTTAAATTATCATGATTACATTATATTTCAATTAATTTCTTCCAAGCATTTCTTCAAAGAAGGCAAGCCTAAATCAGCCCCAAATGCCTGCATGCCTTCCATACCCCATCCCGGTCAATATCATCTGCCACGTAATCCGCCACAGCCTTAAGCTCCTCCACGGAATTGCCCATGGCAATGCCGATACCTGCCTCACGGACAATCTCATAGTCATTCATGCTGTCTCCAAAGGCCACTGTCTGCTCCAGGCCAATGTCATAGTACTGACACAGCCGTTTCAGCCCCTCTGCCTTGGAAGCCTCCTGCTCCACCACATCCGCCCCCATGTTCCCGGAGAACATAGGAAATTTGAATTCAGGAAAATGGGCTTCCAGCTCCCTGGCACCTTCCGGACCGCCGATATAAACCAATGTCCTCACTGGCATATCCAACAATTCCCATCCATCCATGAAATTGCGCTCCGAAACACCCCAGCGAAGCCGGTCCATGCGGACCACGCCCTCCGGGTGGATATAATAATCCTTTCCCTCCTGGCTGACGCCCAGGGAAATTCCGTGGACATCCCCGTATTCCAGCAATGCCCGGAGCCTTTCCTTGTCCATCAGATGTTCAAACAGGACATTTCCCTCAGCCACAACCCGCGTTCCGTTCATGTGTATCACCGCGTCCGGCATAATCATATCCCGGTATACCACACTCATATCATGGTCCATGTTTCTGCCGCTTCCTATGGCAATGACCGAGTCCTTCCGCAGCAGTTCCAGTGCTTTCATGGCGCTGTCCGGAATTTTCCAGGTCTTATGGTCCAGCAGTGTCATATCCAGATCAAAGCTGACAATCCGCTTTTTCTTACTTGGTTTCTGTGTCATTTTTAAATTCTCCGAATAAATTAAAATTAGGTCTTTTCAAAATGAAAATTATCTGATATAATAATTGAGGTTCGAGAACGGAGTATGGCGTAGCTTGGTAGCGCGCTCGGCTGGGGGCCGAGAGGTCGCAGGTTCAAATCCTGTTACTCCGATTCACTTGTTATATGTCAGAATCTTTATCTTATAAGGATTCTGGCATTTTTTTGTACCCTGTACCCGCAGGCTTCCATCTGAATCCAAACTATATCTTAAGAATATACTCACCCAAACTCCGAGCAAAACATTTCCATATACATCCGGTGCACAAATTCCTGCGCAATCTTCTGAAAAAGAGCCGTTTTGTCCCGGCGTACTGCCGTACAGCGTTTTCTTTCATCAAAGTGATTAACAGCAGCACCGTGTCCCGATTGATTATACCACGTTCTGCTAAATTATTCCATCCATTTTCTATGAGCGTGAGCGTTGACTCCTGCGCTGATTCCTGCGCTGACTTCTCATAATCAGGGAATAAGCATGACCGTTGAAGGATCAGGCTTATTGCTGCCCCGGAAATGGAAATGAATAAACAGGAGGTAATCAAAACACAGGAGGATACTATCAGAATTCCGATAAAATACAACGATGAACTGAAAAAGATAGTAAGATATGATTTTTAAGCCTTGACAGAATAACAAATATATGAACCTTTTCTTCAAGCATGCCGGTCCTCTCAATGGATGGACGCAGCTCAATAGAAAATCAGATAATGGGGAAATGTGCCGCCTGACTCAGCAGAAACAAATCCATTGACTCTAAACAGAATCAGAGCTGCCGCAGCTCAACATCATGCCGCAGCAGCTCAGATTCCGCTTATATTATGCATTTATTATGCATTCCTTTAATCAGCTATCCTTTTTACCTTTCGCGTCAGCAATCCGCTCAGCCAATCCTCTCTCTGGATCACGAACACAGACACCAGGATAAGAAGCATCCCTCCCACCTTAGCCATGGTAATCTCCTCGGACAGGAGCAGGGCGCTTAAGAGGATTCCCACCACCGGATTGATGTAGGCATACGTGGAAACAACAGAGGTTTTCCACCTGCGCAGCAGATACAGATAGGAGGTCAACCCTACAATGGAATCTGCAATTCCCATATATGCCATGGGAAGAGCGCCGCGCCACGATAACTTCCCCAGGTCAAAATTTCCGGTTAAAACTGCACAGAAAAAAAACAGGATTGCGGGAATCGCGGACTGGTAAAAAATCTGCACCTGTACGGAGGCGCTAATTGACTGATATTTCAGATAGACGGTTCCCACCGACCACACGATATCAGCAAGCAGCAGCAGCGCGATTCCAATAGGGTCGGCGTTTCCGCCGGAAACACTGCCCACCACCACCACAGCGATACCGGCAAAACCTCCGATAATCCCCCCAATCCCCACCCAGCTGACGCACAGTTTACGGGCGGCAAGGGAGTCCACCAGCAAAATCGTAATGGGAATCAGGCTGACCATAACCGTGCTTATTCCCGCATCCACACGCCGGGAGGCGAATAAAAGCAGCACCGTGTTCAAAAAATACATAAGGACACTTCCCACTGCCAGGGTCTTTCCGTCACGTAAGCCGACAGCAAGGGACTCATGCCGAAAGCCCACCCACAGCGCCATCAATACAGACGCAATCAGAAAACGCAGGCTGCCGGCAAAAAACGGATGAATTATGCTGGAGGACAGCTTATTTGCCACGCCGGCCGTCCCCCAGAAAAAACAGATGTTAAAATAGGCGGCAAAGGGAAGCAGCCTGCGCAGAGAAGAATCGCTTTTCATATTTGTTCCCTCTAAAACCGCCGAAAGAACCGCTAGGTCGTCCACCCCATGGGTGTCATCACGCAGAAACCGATTGCAGGTGTTTCACCTGTATTTATGGTTCTGTGAGGCATGTTGGGCCTCACCACCAGTGAATCACCGGCATTCAGATGATAACTTGTCTCTCCCAGTACCATATCGGCTTCCCCCTGCAGCAGAATGACAATTTCCTCAGATGGGTGAGTCAAAAATTCTTCGGAGTCATGGCCGCCCGGTTCAATCTGAAATTGAATCACCATGGATGACGGTGTGTATTCCGGTGCTGACATCGGAGAAACAATCTCGTAAAATATCTCACTTTTGGGAAACTTGATAATTGGTCTCTGGTCGCTCTTTACCATGGCAGGATGATGTTCCGACTGGTCCACCAGCAAATACGGTGAAACCCCCAGAAACTCACTCACTTTGCGGAGAGAGGACAGGGACGGTTCAACCGCTCCGCGTTCCAACTGGGAAATGTATCCAATGGAAAGTCCTGTGGCCTCTGCAATATCCTTCAGCGTCAGTTTTTTTTCTTTTCTTAATTTTCTAATTTTTTCTCCAACCATAATGCAACCTCTACTAGAATTCGTTGAGCGACGGCAATTCCCCAAGAACCTGTTATACAAACAAGTATTGTCCCATAGCAAATGCGTCTTTCACAGGCCAGGACAGATAACGTCTCCACATGCCATAGCTTATCTTACCATATTTCCGAAAACTCCGACAGTATCTGACTGCAAATTTTAGCAAAAAGGATTATCGCTGGAGTCACGTTCTTCTTTTTGAATAGAAAAACGGAGCTATCAATCATATTCCCATTAAAACAGCTGCTGACAAAATCAGTGCCTGCGCAATATATAGGATGCCGAACAGGGGCATGAAAAACTTCCACCACTTGTGCATTGGAATTCCGCTGATACCGATGGAAATGGCAAGGGAACATGTGGGCCACAGAATATTGGAGAAACCGTCGCCGAACTGGAATGCAAGGCAGGTTACCTGCCGGCTGACTCCCAGCAGATCTCCCAGAGGCGCCAGAATCGGAATCACAGTGGCAGCCTGTCCGGTGGAGGATGGAATAAAGAAGTTAATCAGTGTCTGCAGAATCAGCATTCCCTGAGCTGCAATGATTGGCGGCATTCCCTGAAGCACCTGGGAGGCGTAAAACACGATTGTATCAATAATCATGGCGCCCTGAAGGATAACCAGGATTGCCTTTGCAAAGCCCACAACCAGAGCCCCCATCACAACCGAGGACGCGCCTTCAAGAAATTCTTCAGCCATTTTGCTTGGTCCCCATCCGCTGACCGCGCCTGCAAATACGCCCATCAGCACAAAGATACCAGCCAGTTCCGCGTTGCCCCATCCTAATTTCAGAGAGCCGTAAAAAATGGCAACCAGGGATACGAGGATTTCCAGAAGAATCCACATCTGCTTTTTCGTGGTCTTTGTGTTTATGATTTCCTCACGGTTAAAGTTAATATCCAGCTTATCCCCAAGAATCAGACTCTTGGAAGGATTTTTGCTTACTTTCTGTCCATAGTAGAAAATATAAGCAATTCCCAGTGTGCTGAAAATCACAAAGGATACCACACGGATTCCCATTCCCGAAAAGATGGGAACTCCTGCGATTCCCTGAGATACGGGTACTGAAAACGGATTGAGCGTGGCGGCAGACCAGCCAATTCCCTTGCCCAGCTCCAGTATGGCAAATCCTGCCAGGGCATCATAGCCCAGCGCCACACCAAGCCCCATAAACACGGGAATCAATCCATTATACTCATTCCACATACCAAAGGTTGAAGAAAGTACAGCAAATGTCAGGAAGAAAACCGGGATTACCAGCTTTGCCCTGGACGAAAATCTCCGCAGCAGCGAACCGAGAAATGCGTTAAATGCGCCGGTTTTAAGCACCATGCTAAAAGCACCGTTAACAAGGAATATCAGCATGGTTACTTCCGCACCGCTGACAAGGCCCCTGTGGAGAGAACTGAGAATGGTCACCAGTCCGGCCGGATGTTTTTCCTCAAGGGTGTGGAAGGTGCCGGGAATAACCAGTGTGCGGCTTACTCCCTCCACTTCCACTGTCTGGGTATCAAACTGCCCCGGCGGAACAAACCAGGTACAGACTGCCACAAACAGAATGATAGCGCAGATAATAACATAGACATGCGGTATTTTAATGGGCTTGCGTGCAGTGGCCGCAGTTCCGCCATTGGTGTGTACATTTTTATTCTTTTGCATATACATTGCTCCTTAATCGAACATATTCGTTGTGATGTATCAGTTCCAATTCGCCCTCAGTACGCGCAGCAGATTTTTGCCGGTCAGTTTTGCAATATCTTCCTCTGAGTAACCACGCCGTTTCATTTCATCAATCACATTTTCCAGCTGCCAGCAGCCTTCAAACCCTTTGGCATGGCGTTCATCCGACCGGGTGCCCACACAGCTGTTATACGCCCCTACCACTGCCGGATAAAGCACAGCCTGGTCTGCGGTTCCCTTGTCATCCTTATTACCATCCAGGGTATTGTCAGCGCCGAACGACACATGGTCAATACCAATAAGATTGACCACATAATCCACATGGTCTACATAATCCTTCACATCCGGACGGCAGCCCTTCTCTTTTTTCCAAATCAGGGGAGCCCAGGGGGAAATCCCCATGACACCGCCGTTTTCCTTGATAGCAAGCATTTCCTCATCGGTTTTGGTGCGTACGCTGGGTGTGATGTTATAAACACCGGCATGGGTAACGGCAACAGGCTTTTCACTTAGCCGGATAATATCCATGGTGGTCTTTTTACCCACATGAGACAGATCGGCCAGCATGCCCAGACGGTTCATCATCTTAAGGACCCGTTTGCCAAAGTCAGTCAGTCCGCCGTCCTGAGACTCGCAGCAACCCGTGCCTATGAAGTTAGCATCATTATAAGTCATCTGGATCACCCGCACTCCCAATTCATAAAAAACACGGAGCTGCTCCAGTGAATTCTCGATTGAGTTAGGATTCTGGAACGCTAAAATAAGAGCCTTTTTTCCATCTTCCTTTGCTTTATAGATATCGGCTACAGACTTTGCAATCATGAGGCCATATTTCGGGTTGTCCAGCATATTGTATATCTTACCAATACTCCTGGTGCTGGCAACATACCCATTTCCCTCCCCGGGAATGGTCAGAAAAAACGCGTCCATTTTAGAATGCAGTACATCCTCGGTGACACCCGTAAATTCGGTCTCGGTAAACGCGCAACCATCAATGATTAAATCTTCTTTCATTTTTTACCTCCACTAAAATTTTATTTAACAAAAGTATAATTCGGTCTTGTTCGCAACCTCATCCAGGCTTTTGTTCATGCCATAAGAGTATCATATATACATGTTATTTACAAGACAGTTCTTCCACATAATCACAAATTCTATGACTATATCAATTTTTTATTGTATATTTTGTATACTTTTCACAAGAATTGTTTTTTAAAGGCTCTCTCCTTGACTTTATACTGTCTTGAATATAAAATGAAATAAAATTATAGTATAATTTCAAAATCGGAGGGAATATTATGAGCCAAGCTATCCAAAAACGTATCGCATATATTGGCGCAGGCCAGATGTGCGAAGCAATTTTTAGTGGTCTTATCAGTTCCGGAGCCATTTTACCGGAGCATATCCTGTTGTATGATGTAAATGAATCACGGCTTACAGACCTGCAAACCCGTTACCGCACAAACATCCTCATGCCTTCCGCCCATTCCTATGAAGATTTGGTATCATGGGCAGATATTGTGTTTTTGTCGGTACGCCCCCAGGATGCCAGAGAAACACTCTCTAAAGCAGGCATGCTCTTCCGGCCGGATCAGACTGTAATTTCAATCATGGGCGGGGTAAAACTCTCCTTTTTAGAAGAGTATATCAAAAACGCGGCAGTGGTACGGGTGATGCCTAATACACCTATGCTGGTAATGGAAGGTGCCGCGGGTATTGCCCTGGGCGCCCGCTGCACTTCCCAAACAGAGGAGTTGGTAACCTCAATTTTTAATGTAATCGGAAGCAGCTATGTATTGCCTGAATCACTAATCGACCCCTTGACCGGAATCAGCGGGTGCGGTCCTGCATTTGCATATCTCTTTATTGAAGCCCTGGCTGACGGCGGTGTGGAGATGGGACTCAGCCGTGACGTAGCACTGAACCTGGCAGCCCAGTGTCTCATTGGAGCCGGTAAAATGGTACTAAAGACAAATACACATCCCGGTATTCTCAAAGACCGGGTATGTTCCCCCGGAGGCGGCACAATAGCCGGCGTACATACCCTGGAAGAAGGAAAATTCCGCGGCGTTGTGATGGATGCAGTGGTAGAAAGCATCCGGCGGATGCAGAATGTGGGGGATAAAGCTTAAGAGCAGGACCTCCCTCCTATTTTATCCACAATCATTCTTCCTTCAATTCAGTTATACACAACACCAGACCTGGTATTTTCAGACGATTTACATGAAATATCTAGTGTTTTCGGTGGATAATGTGGATAACTTTGTGGATATCCTGTTAATCTTCTGTTGATGCCATGTGGATGTTCTTTTGCCCGCACGCTAAGAGGGCCGTACACCTTGGGTTGGGTGTACGGCCCTCCTTCTTATTCCAGCAAATCCTCATAAGAGGTTCCCAAAGCTGCTTTAATGGCTTTCAGCTGAGAAACCTTTATATGCTGCGTCCCTTTTTCAATTTTCACCAAAGCCTCTCTTGTAATGTCTGCCCCCATCAGCTGCAGGATACGGACCAGGTCCGTCTGGCCGATGTCAGATTCCAGCCTGATTCTGCGTATGTTGGCGCCAACATTGGTTCCTTTATCATTTTTTATCACATCCATTACCCTTCCCCCGTACGCATAATTCCATTCCATAAACTCACTTCATGAACCCATTTCAGTCCATTTCACCCTTCATATTATGGAGATTTTATGTTATAATGGGACCAAAACCAGTCCATCATTTAAAGAATTCAATGAGGTAACCCTATGGAACAGTATGACTTTACAGACACCGGCAATGCCAAAGATATCTACGGATTACTGGATTGCATGTCGGAAAAGGAACTGGAGATGGCCAGGGAGGCGGTTCGAAACATCCGTGAAACCGCGCAGCTGGCCCAATTCGAGCGGTACAATGCGTGGTTCGACCACACCCTTCTCCCCATCTTCAAGGAATATGCCCAGATGACCTCTTCCCTGCTGCAGATTGAGCGGGATAACGGGACCATCGACGTCCTATTCCGCAACAGCGGCGGTCTGGACATCACAGAGAACTGTAAGGGGATGTATATGGCGCTCATGATAGCTGTACATATATTCATGGATTCAGACGCCGGAGACGCGGTTCTGGCCCTGACCTATGACTGCTGCAGGATTGTATCATGAAATGATGCCAGCTCATCCTGCCGCCCGGCCACCATCCGCTCCATATCCGCCTTAAAGCACTGCACTGGATACTGATACCCCTCATATCCAGCCATCCGGCAGCGTTCCCGGTTCACCTCATAACAGTGGACCGGCTGGAACAGCTGCCCCTTCTTTACCAGGGCCGGGATTTTCCACAGACAGTTGTCCATCTGGTTAAGCCCGGTCACAGAACGCCTGCCATGGGTCTTTGTGACCCGGATCCCCCCTGCCTGCTCCAGATAGGCATGGTTTTCTTCCCTGCCGTATCCCTCCGACTCCATGGCCTGCTCCAGTCCTTCCAGAAAATGCTCCCGGTAATGATTCCATGCACTGCCGTCCATTCCGCACAGCACCACTGCAAAACGGTTGCCGGCATTGACCGCCGCCTACTTTAACAGCTCATCATAGGTCGTCTCCAGTATGACCTTGATGGCCTTTAGCTGGGATACCTTGATATGCTGGATGCCCCGCTCTATTTTCACCAGGGCCTCCCTGGTAAGATTTACCTCAAAGTCCCACTCTTCCAGGTCAATCTTCTGAATCAGCTCTGTCTGTCCAATCCCTTTTTCCTTTCGGATTCTGCGGATATTCATTCCTATATTCGTATTCTCATCGTTTTTAATTATATCCATTCTTCCACCCTGAATATCTGGACTGATTTTAGTCCTTTTTGCTCTTAATCTTATTCAAAATTTATGATATAATGGGACCAGTATCAGTCCAAATGGAGGTCAACCCGCTATGCCAGTTTGCTTTTTTGCCTGTGACGACACATCTGTCCTTTACTGTAATGATGACTGTCTGAAATTTTTCCGGGAGCAGGTTCCCGGGACGGAATCACCTGCAGCAGCCCAAAAGGCTGCAAGCCGCTTTCCGGGATACCAGGTATTTCCTCTCGGACCATACACCTGCTGCATGTTTACATTTTCCCGGACCGCCTCTGCCTCCGGGTTTTCCCAGGGTAATGACAGGCTGCCTGTAATATATGAATCCGTGCTCAACGAGGTGGAGGAGGGAGTTGTGATATCAGACCATGAGAACAGGGTCATATTCATCAACCGCGCGGCAGAGGCCATTGAAGGCGTGGATGCCCGGATGTCCCTGGGCAAACGCATGGAGGAGCTCTATCTCCCTGTGGGAAACGGAAAAAAGAAGAACAGCCATGCCGCTGTCCTAAACACAGGCATCGCTCCCAACGAACACCTAAACCAATATGTTGTAAAGTCATCACACAAGATAATGAATGTGGTGGAACGCATGTATCCGGTCAATATCCATGGCCGCACCATGGCTGTGTTCTCCCTGATTAAGAACCTGCCTGTCATACAGAAGTCCATGGAACAGAGCCTGGAGCTCTATGATTATTTCAGGGAAAACACTCCCCACAACGGTACCCGCTATACCTTCCGGAGCATTGTGGGCAGCGATATACGGTTTGTGGAGGCAATCTCGGACGCCAAGTGCGTAGCCCGGAACCAGACCACCGTGCTCATATACGGCGAGACAGGGACCGGAAAGGAATTATTTGCCCAGAGCATTCACAACGCAAGCCCCTATCAGAACGGCCCCTTTATCCCGGTCAACTGCGCCGCCATACCTTCCACCTTGCTGGAAAGTATGTTTTTCGGCACGGTAAAAGGCTCCTATACAGGCGCCGTCAACACCACCGGACTCTTTGAACAGGCCCGGAACGGCACTCTGTTCCTGGATGAAATCAACAGCATGGACATCTCCCTGCAGGCAAAGCTTTTAAAGGTCATAGAAAATAAAACCGTGCGGCGTATCGGAGACATGAAGGAGCGGGAAATCCGGTGCCGTATTCTCTGTGCCTTAAACGAAGCCCCCCTGGCATGTATAGAGAACGGAAAGCTGCGCCGGGACCTGTATTACCGCCTGTCCTCCTGTATTCTGTATATACCACCCCTGCGGGAACGAAAAAGTGACATTCCTCTGCTGTGCAGCTTTTTTCTCAAGCATTTCAATAAGGAATACGGCCGTCATATCCACAGGATAGATCCTGAACTGATGGATCGTTTTCTGGAATACCCCTGGCCTGGTAATGTCCGTGAGCTCCAGCATGTGGTGGAAAGCGCATTCTCTGTCTCCCGAAAGGATATGGAGATTTTGCAGCTTGGTCATCTCTCCCACTATTACAGGGAATTTTTACTGCCTGCAAACCGGAAGCTGTTTCCGGCAGCCAGGCCGCCCCAGGCCCCGTTTCTCCCTGCAACCCCCAGCCCCTGAAAGCCTACATGGATTCCTGTGAGAAGAATTTCCTGGCAGCGGCCCTGTGCTGCCACAGCAACAATATCACGGCAACCGCCCGCTCCCTCCAGATTACCCGGCAGGCGCTCCAGCACAAAATCAGGAAATATGGATTATAGCGTATAATATCCTGGCAGTGACAATTTTATTTGCGCCAAAATTATTTACACGTCCCTCCTGATTTTCCTGTTTTATCCATATTCCGCCCCAAAAGCACCCTTTAACCCTCATAAAAGCGTTCTTTTACCGATGTCCCTCATTCTGGCATATAATTTGCTTTTAATATTACTGTACATGTACAGAAGGGGGAACTGCGGACCTGCATCCTGCAGCCTGCACAATTCCCAAAATTTTATAAAATAAGGGGGACTGAAAATGGAAAACAAGAAACTGACCATGAGGGAAATGATCTGCTACGGTATCGGAGACATCACCGCCAACGTGTATCTTCAGTTCATCGCCCTGTTTGCCATCGTGTTCTACACCGATGTGCTGGGTATCTCCGCCACCCTGGCCGGCCTGATTTTCATGGGAAGCCGGGTCTTTGACGGCATCAACGACATTGCGGTGGGTTACATCTCTGACCGGTACGGTCACTATAAGCGCTGGATTCTATACGGCTCTATTGCCACGGCCGTGGCCTTTGTCATCATGTTCACGAATTTTCATCTGAGCACGAAAATGCAGTCTGTATACGCCCTGGCCGCTTTCTGCTTCTGGACTTTGATGTATACGTGCTACGCGATTCCTTTTAACGCCTTTGCGTCTACCATGACGCAGAATACAGAGGAACGGACTCTCCTCAATTCTATCCGCTTTGCCATTGTGGCGGTTCCGTCCCTGATTATATCCCTCGCCACGCCTTACCTGAAAAGCGGCACACAGGAAAGCAACAGCACCTATGGCAATATCGCGCTGGTATTCGCAGTCATTGCGACCGTCTGCACCTTAATCTGCGTTGCCGGTATCGTGGAGCGTGCCAAGGCCCCCACTGCCAGACAGCGCACCTCGGGCAAAGAATATTTTAAGGCCATCCTCAAAAACCGCCAGCTCCTGGTGGTCAGCGCGGCCTTCTTCTGCAGGACACTTGGATATTATATTTACTCCTCGTCCATGGCTTATTATTTCAATTACTACCTGGGCTCTGCCAAGCTGATGGGAATTATCCTGGGCATATCGGCCCCCATCTCCGCGGTGGCGGCTCTCTGCGTGACTCCTGTGTCCAGGTACATGGGCAAGAAAAAGGCCCTGATGGGCTGCGGCGTTATCTTTGCCCTGTCCAGCGTCATCCGTTATTTTATGCCTTTAAACACAGCTGTGGTGGCAGTCACCTGCTGGATTGGCATGTTCGTCATGAGCGCTACCCTGGCCATCTTCTTTACCATGATAGCAGACACCACCGATTACGGCATGTGGCTCACGGGCAAGAATGTAAGGGCTGTAAACTATGGTTTCTACACCTTCTGCCAGAAGATTGGAATGGCATTCTCCGGCACCATTGTAGGAATCCTGCTGGACATGGCCGGCTATGTTCCCAATCAGCAGCAGACAGACGCCGCACTGCGGGGCATCCTCAATATATACTGCCTGATACCGGCTGCCATCTATCTCATCATGACGGCCTTCATGCTGCTATGGAAACTGGATGAAGGCAGGATGCATGAAATTGTGGCCGAGCTGGAGGTAAGGAGGCGCCTGGAAACCAATGACTAAGCAGATCCGCAAAGGATATGGAACTGTCATCCTGGCATCGTTGGCATATGGTGTAATGCCGGTGGTATCCAAGCTATTGCTTTTGTCGGGAATGAACTCAGAGAGTGTGGTGTTTTACCGTTTTTTTCTCACATGTTTGTTCTCGGCTCTGATTCTGGCTGCTTTTAGGGGATTTAGGGCCGTGACCCTTCCACAGGCGGTTTTGCTGGCGCTCTTCGGCATACTGGGCTTCGGTTTTACCATGCAGTTTCTGACCATCTCCTACCAGTATATTCCCATTGGACTGGCCACCGTGCTGCATTTCGCCTACCCCCTGTTCGTAACCCTTATCATGCTGGCTGTTTATGGTGAAAAGCCAGCTCCGGCCAGGCTGTGGGGATGCGCTGCCGCCCTGGCAGGCATATGCCTGATGGTGGATCTAAAAGGCGGTTTCTCCCCGGGCGGCGTTATATATGCCCTGCTGTCCGCCGTCACCTACTCCGCCTTCGTGGTCTCCAACAAAAAGGCCTGTTATGGCAGTCTGAGTCCTATGCTCTGTCTCTTCGCGTTCAGTCTGTCAGCCAGTCTGTTCTTCGGACTGAGCTGTACTCTTACAGGCACACTGCAGGCTCCCTGCTCCCTATACCAGTGGGGATGCCTGATGGCTGTCAGCCTTCTGTGCACGGTCTTTGCATTCTGTACCCTTATGACCGGCGTACGGATTCTGGGAGCTGCGAAAGCATCCGTCATCAACATGCTGGAGCCTGCAACCGGAGTGGTGTTTGGCGTCATACTATTTAAAGAAAAACTGTCGTTAAAAATAATGATTGGCTGTGCCTGCATACTGGTATCCACCCTGATTACGGTCCTGGCCAGGGACAGCCGCAAAGATGGAGGCAAGAAAATATGAATGAATTATTGTCATGTGATACCATGGTCGCCCTTGGGAACAGTACAAAGTCCGGCAATGTAATATTTGCCAAAAACAGCGACCGGCCCCTGGGGGAATCCCAGCCCCTTTGCCTGTTTGAGGCTAAGGACTACCCGGACCAGGAGCTGTTATCATGCACCTACATATCCATTCCCCAGGTGAGCCGCACCTATAAGGTTCTGGGCTCAAAGCCTTACTGGATATGGGGATTTGAACACGGCATGAACGAGTGGGGCGTAGCCATTGGAAATGAAGCCGTGTGGTCACGTGAGGAGGAGGAACGCGAAAACGGCCTTCTGGGCATGGACCTGGTACGCCTGGGACTGGAACGGTCCAAAACCGCATATGAGGCCCTCCACGTGATCACAGACCTTCTTAAAACCTACGGACAGGGCGGCAACACCTCTGTGACCATGGATTTCCGCTACCACAATTCGTTCCTGATTGCCGATACCTGTGAAGCCTGGATTCTGGACACGGTTAACAGACGCTGGGTTGCCAGACGGGTTAAAAATGCGGAGGGCATATCCAACTGCTACAGCACGGGAGAACACTGGGATGAGGACTCCGGAGACATCCAGGAACATGCCTATGAGATGGGTTACGCGGACAGAGGACAGACCTTTGACTTTGCCAGGGCTTACGGCGCCGTAAACCTCAAACTGCGCGCAGCCTATCCCCGCTATAAAAGGCTTAACCAGCTTCTGGACAGGAAAAAAGGCATCCTGACGCCGGACTACATGGGAACTATACTGAAGGACCATTTTGAAGGCGAAATCATTGAGCCCCGCTGGAGTCCCGCAGACGGAATCCTGGCATCTGTCTGCATGCACAATATGGATGAATCCTCCAGCAAAACCGCTGCCGGTTCCGTGGTGGAACTGTCAAAGGATAAAACGCCTGTCTGGTGGAGCTGTATGTCCAATCCCTGTATCTCGGTTTTCCTGCCTTTTACCATGGAAACCGCCATTCCTCAGAAGGTGTCCCAGGGCAGCGCCCGGTACAGCGATGATTCCCTTTGGTGGAAATTAGAACGGCTCTCCTATGAGCTGGAAGAGGACTATCCCCGCAACACCGCCCTCTGGAATCCTGTAAAGGAAAGGCTGCAGGAGTACATCTGTTCCCTGGCGGAAAAAGGGCTGGACGACAGCCTTCTCTGTGAGATGGCTTCCAGGCTGGAAGAAGCAGCGGATGAAATGTATCTTGTGCTGCGTGACGCCAATGCCTCCAGCAGCCAGCCCCAGAGAAAGGCAGCGCTGAAAGCAGCACGCACCATGGCCGGCATTATATAACCGCCGCCTCTGCCGTATAACCGCCTATAGGGCGCATCTTCCGGGAAATCAGTTTACAAGAGACTATACGCAGACCGTGGGCTGCTGACAAAAGATGACAAAAAAATAACAGGCCGGGTCTCCGCACCAAAGGGTGCGGTCCCCAGCCTGTTTTCTTATCTTATCATTCTGTTGGGTTTTCCGTTTCCAGGCGTCCTCATCCTGCCTACTTGTACAGCGACAGACCGTCTATCAGTATAATGGGATCATCCCACTCATTATCCGTAACCAGAGAAACCTCCACGCGGATCTCATTCTGTCCTGTCACATCCACGCCAAAATGCATCAGCTTTTCATTGTAATGGATATCCTGTGATGTATAGAGTACAGTATCATTGTCACCGTATACAGTTACCTTCGCCATGATTCCGCTGCTGAACTGGGATGATGGGGCTATGACGCCGGATAAAAGCCTGTACTGTCCGTTGGCAGCATATTTTACATAGCTTCCCTTTCCTTTCAGACGGATGGCATTATTCCAGCGCTCGCCGGTGGATGTTTTGCCCGATGTAATGATATTGTATCCCTTGGTGGAAAGGCCGTCCAACAGGTTCTGCACCAGATATGGCGTGGACAGGTCTGTAATATTGGCCGGTTCCACCTCTCCCTCCGCTGCAATCCATACGCCGTCCGCACCAATCTGGCGTCCGTCAATCACTGTGTTCGTGGCCATGGCTCCGTTTGGAAGCAGGAAGTACCATTTGTCGTTATCCTTAAACCAGCCCTTCTGCATGACCCCTGCCTGGTCCATGCAATACCACTGGCCGTCAATCTGCTGCCAGCCTGTGGTCATGACACCGTTGTTATCCATATAGTACCAGTTGCCGTTATCCTCAATCCATTCCTTGTAGGCAAACTTATTGGCGCCTCTCTGATACTTCCACTGATCATTTACGTATTTCCATGTACCTGCATAGGCCGGAACCGACATAACCACACTCAGAGCCACTGCTGCCAATGTAACCGCCAAACGTTTCTTCATTCTGAATCTCCTTTCATTCTCCCCTGGCTGCCCTGTCACAGACAGATATTATTCATCCTGCACTTGTTACATTATAATTCATTCTTTATTTTTATGCAACTGTGTGTTCAAACTGTAATTAAACTGTAAAGATTAAATACTTCCAGGAAATACCTTGACAAATTAATCTGTAAGTATTATAGTTACAGTATAAAATGTATCTTTTAGAATTACAGTTATTACCTGTCTGTTAACAGCATCGAGAAAGGAGCTTACCTATGAACACCCGCGAACACACAACCATGAAGATGAGAGGAAACCCGGATATCTCCTATCTGGGACATACCGTTGATCAGATGATTTGGAGCTTTATGGAACAGGAAAAAATTGACGGACTTACCTTAGCCATTGTACAAGCCCCCTACATACCAAGGGTAGCCGGATACGGCTATTCGGACAGCCAGCGGCGGCGCCTGGCTTCCCCCAACACCATGTGGCCCGCCGGCCCTATCTCCCAGGCCTTTGCGGCAGTGGCCGTTATGCAGCTTCATGAGGACGGCGGACTGGATGTAAACCGCCGGGCTTCCGTACATATACCGGAACTTCCTGATACATGGAATGACATCACCGTTCTTCAGCTTCTGCGCCATGCATCGGGACTGCCGGATTACCGCCGGGCGGCTGAATTCAGCCCGGACACACCGTGGACATTTGATGCCCTGCTCCAATTGGCTGCCAGGAATCCCCTGCACTTTGTTCCTGGTACAGATGTGGAGCAGAGCGCTACCAATTTCCTGCTGCTGACCGAAATCGTCGAACGGGTCAGCGGCCTAAGTTACCACGATTTTGTAACCAAAAGGCAGATTGAGTTCCTGGGCCTTGGGCACACGGGCTTCAAGGAGGATTTAGGCCAGTTCCATCACGAAGACATATCCCGCACCGCTGATATCCACCAGTTATTCAAAATGGACAGACTCTATATCAATCCCACGGAGCCAGCCGTATCCTATGACAGCAGCGGTACTCCCATCACGGCGGCAGAAACTACGGCGCTCCGGGGCTTTTCCGATATTTGGGCCTCTGCCCAGGATATTTCCTTCTGGGACATCGGCCTGGCCGGCTCTGTCCTGATTCATCAGCCGGAAAACCGCGCCCTTATATATGCTCCCTGGAATCTTCCCGACGGGAGGACAGTACCTGCCGCATCCGGCTAGCAGTTTTACCATCACCGGGGACTTATGGATATAAAGGGATCCGTCCATGGCTATTCTTCCTTCCTGAGCCGCTTCACAGACGCCTCCGAGCTGGTCTGCGTCACCCTCATGTGCAACAAGGAAGGGGTGGACTTCACCAATCTGGGGCGCAGGATAGCCGGCGCATACGGCGACCTTCTGTCCACCGGGTACGATGACAACCGTCTCTATCTTCTGGAAGGCCAGTTCCCTGCGGCAGAAACAGTATCACGCCTGGAATCAGCCTTAAAAGACCGCGGTATCCCTGTATTTGCCAAATTTGACCATGGACAGAACGCTGCCGGTGCAGGGCTTTTCCTCCGTCCCACCACAGTACTGGTATTCGGCTCTCCCCAGGTAGGCACCGGACTCATGGAAGAAGATCAGAGCGTATCCTTGGAACTGCCCCTGCGCATCAGTGTATGGGAGGATGAAGCCGGAAGCACATGGCTGGCCTTCCCACGCCTGGACAAGGTATTCGGTGAATACGGACTGGAAAACCATCCCGCTGTCCCCAAGATGCAGAACCTTCTTGAACAGCTGGTGCATATAGGAGGCAGCATCTATTAACCAGAAAACCACACCGCAAAAACCAACCCATAAAAAGGCACCGCTCCCCGCAATCCGGGAACGGTGCCTTCTCACATTCTGCCTTTATTCTTATATATACACTCCAGGGCTGTTCAGACAGCACCGGACATCAGGTATTCTTCATGATAACGCTTTCCACCACATCTGCCACATGCTCGCAGGCATCGCAGCATTTCTCTAAGTATACGTAAATCTCCCTCCAGGCAATGATTTCAATGGGATCGGTCACCTCGGCGTGAAGCCTGCGCATGGACTCAATGAACAGCCGGTCGCCTTCCTCCTCCAGAGCGTTAATCTCGATGATCAGGCCGTGAAGTGTCTTGGATTTCCTGAAGTCCGCAAACTCCTCCATAACCTCCTTAAGCGCCTCGCAGCAGCGGATGATGACCTTTATGAAGGCAAGGGCCTCGGGACGGATTTGCTGAACATTGTTTATGTAAATACGAATCAGTACATCCTCAATCTTGTCCGTCACCTCGTCGATACTCTGGCTCAAAAGAATAATATCCTCCCGCTCAATGGGGGTGATAAACGCCTTGACCAGCACAGCCATCATCTCATGCTTTTTCTTGTCCGCGTCATGTTCAATCCGGTGCAGCTCGTCCAGCTTGTCCTGTAAAAGTCCTGTATCAAAATGGTTTAAATTATCCTCCAGCATTTTGGCTGCCTGGCATCCGCACTCAACGCACTCTATGAAATTCTGAAAATAGTAACTATCACTTTTCTTAGACATCTTATCTTCTCCTTTACTTATCCGTGGAACAACATCATAAACAGCTTCGCTATCAGGAATCCGATGATGCCGCAGCCGGGGAATGTCATGACCCAGGTCATCACCATGTCCTTAACCACGCTGAAGTTAATGGCTGACAGACGTTTCACCGCTCCCACACCCATAATGGCTGTGGTCTTTGTATGTGTGGTACTGACGGGAATACCGAAAATGGAAAATCCAAGTAGACAGGCAGCTCCCGCCATATCCGCAGAAAAGCCCTGGTATTTCTCCAGCCGTACCATATCCATGCCCACGGATTTGATGATTTTCTTTCCTCCGATGGACGTTCCCAGGGCCATGGCTGCGGATCCCAGCAAAAGCATCCACAGAGGGAACTGTACTCCCTGGGTATTGCTGGACCCGTTGACCATACAGATACCTAACAGCATGACTCCCATGAATTTCTGTCCGTCCTGTGCACCGTGCATAAATGCCATGGCGGCAGCTCCGCCAATCTGGGCATACCGGAAAAATCCGGTGGTTTTCCGGCGGTCCATATCCCGGCAAGTCCAGGCCACCAGCTTGCATGAAAGATAACCGCTTAAAAATCCCAACACAACGGAAAAAATCAGACCATAGACCACCTTCATCCACTCTGCCGAGTTAATGGCCGAAAATCCTCCGCGGATAGCCACGGCAGCGCCGGTAAGGCCAGCTATGAGCGCATGGCTCTCACTGGTGGGACATCCAATGGAAACAGCAAAGGACGACCAGACCACAATGGAAAAAAGCGCGGCACACAGGGCAACCAGAGCAA
>UMIC01031987.1_pt1 | contig 92488 bp, 83 predicted proteins | sample 1965681 | NCBI WGS metagenome assembly UMIC01 (sample SAMEA4836114, study PRJEB28245) | human gut metagenome | biome: gut microbiome; material: fecal sample | place: Denmark | collected 2008
CCCGGCCGCAGCTCAACATACCCTCCGGGGGCGCGCTCTGGAGGGCGGCAGCCCGGTCGGCTACGCCACGGCCGTGCTGCTGCGCGACGGACGCCAGGCAGCGGGCACGACGACCGACGACGCAGGGAGCTTCGTGCTCACGGCAGATACGGGCCGTTACACGCTCGTACTGCGCCACGTCGCCTACCGACCCTTCGAACAGGAAGTATGCGTCGCCGCAGCGGATACCGACCTCGGTGATTTGCCCCTTACACCACTCGGAATCAGCGAGGTGACGGTGACGGCAGAGACTATAACGCGGCAGGCCGACCGATTTGTGGTCAACATCGGCGACATGCCCGCACTCGCGGGACAGGACGGCACCGAACTGCTGGCGCGGGCGCCGGGCGTATGGCTGGGTGAGGACGGCATCTCGATCAACGGCGCCGGCGGTACGAAAGTCTACGTGGACGGCCGCGAGCTGAAAGGTTCGGCGGAGGAAACCACCTCCTACCTGCGCAGCCTGACCGCAGCCGACATCGCCCGCATCGAGGTGGTACCGCTGGCGGGCGCCGAGTTCACCGCCGACAGCCGGGGCGGCGTGATCCTCATCACACTGCGGCGCAGACGCGACGGCGGCATGGACGGCAACCTGCAATTCTCCACGGTGCAAAGCAACCGGATAGCAGGCTATACCCCCATGGGGCGCATCGGCATCCGCACGGGGCGCTGGACACTCACCGCCTCGGGGTCGGGAAGCTTCACTCCGGTTGCCGAAAGCCGCTTCACGGAGACCCGCAAACAGGCCAGGCAACGGCTGCCCTTCGCCGGCAGGAGCGATTCGAAGAGCCGTACAAACTACGGGCGCGGACGTTTCTCCGCGGTTTTCGACCCGACGCCGAAGCACACCGCAGGCTTCGACGTCGAATACACAGAGCGCAGTACCGACATGCCGACACTGTCGCGCACCACACTCGGACAAACTCAGAGCGACAGCCGCTACCGCCAGCACATGGGCGGGAATACCCTGACGGCGACCGCCAATTACATCTGGAAGATCGACACGCTGGGTTCGCAGTTCAAACTGATCGCCGACTATACGCGTTACACCTCCGACGGCGACAACAGCTATCGCACGACGACCTCCGCACCCGGAACCGTACGCGACTCGCTCTACGAATCCTCCACGGGCTCCGTGTACGACATCCTGACGGCCGACGCCGGGCTGACGCGCAAACTGCCGCACGGCCTGACACTGCGCGCGGGGCTGCGCTACACCCGCAACGGCATGGCGGACAAAAGCCACTACGCAGCACAGACGCAGGGCACATGGCTGGCACTGCCCGAATACAGCTACGACCAGCACTACACCGAGCAGATCGGTGCGGCCTACGCCTCGCTGGAGTACAGCGCCGGACGGTGGGAGCTTTCGGCCGGGCTGCGCGGCGAATACACCTCCGTCGCATCGCAGACGCTCGACCGCTCCTATTTCGGGTTATTTCCCAGGGTTTCGGTCAGCCGCGCGCTCAACGCCCTGCGCACATGGCTGCTCGTGGCGCAGTGGAGCCGCAACATCGAACGCCCGGCATTCCCGGCGCTGAACCCCGCACGGATCCGCATATCGGATTACAGCTGGCAGTCGGGCAACCCCTCGCTGCGGCCGACCTACATACACCGTTTTTCGCTCACGGCCGTATGGAAATACCGTTACACGCTCACCGTGGGCGGCAACCTGCACCACGACCTGATTCGCGAAATCGCACACAGGGACGCAACCGACCCGGACACCGTGTATATCCGTCCCGAAAACCATTACACGGAGAACCACTGGTTCGTGGCGGCGAGCGTCCCGGCGAAAATCACCCGCTGGTGGAACCTCTCGGTCAATGCCGTCGGGGTGATGCAGCGCATCCGGCTCAACAGCACCGACAGCCCGGCCACGCACTACCTGATGTTCGCCGACGCCACCTGCTCGTTCACGCTGCCGGCCGGGTTCTTCGCCGAAGCCGCCTACCGTGCCCAAAGCCGCCTCTACTCGGGCAACAGCGAGGTCGGGCCGCGCCACACGCTCCAGGCGACCGTCAAAAAACAGCTCTTCGGCAAACGCCTGACGCTTTTCTGCACCCTGTCGAACATCACCGGCTGCGACTGGGAGTTCGCCTCCCTGACCGACGGCATGCGGCGCACGATCGACACACGGCAAGCCTGGTCGGGGCGCTTGTGGAAAGTCGGCGCGGCCTGGAATTTCCGCACCGGCAACAAATTCCGCGCCCGCACCGTCGAAAGCGCGGCGGAAACCCAGCGCAAGCGCCTCGTGAAAAGCACGGAACAATAAAAAATAATTCGTAACTTTATCCCCCGTAACCCACCATCCGCCATGGAAGAAAAAAACCTCGACGCAGACCAGCGCATCGAACTCATCCAGCAGATGATCCGCGGCACCCGCCAACGGCTCTCATTCGGCAGCAGCAACCTGTTCCTCCTGTGGGGATACCTGCTGGCCGCGACCGCCATCGTGATCTTCGTCCTGCTGAAAACCACCGACTGCCGCACCTGGCTATGGTTGTGGCTGCCAGCCGCGGCAACAGGGGGCGCCGTGACTTGGTGGCATAACAGGTTCCGCGCCCCGCAGGTCAAAAGCTACACCGACCGGCTGCTGGAACAGATATGGAGCTGCATAGCCTCACTGGTCGTCCTGTCGGCGATCCTGATTTGCGGGTACGACCCGTGGGCGGTCGACCCGCTCTTCCCTGCGCTGCTGCTGATCGGCGCCGGACTCTTCATCTCGGGGCAGGTAATCCGCAACAAGTACATGTATTACGCATCATGCGCCGTAATACCGATCGGCTTCGGTATTACCCGGGACTCTTGGCTCAATGCCGACCCCGACTACAACCTGCTGCAATTCGCCGCAGCGGTTCTCATCGGGCTCACGGGTGCCGGCTACGCGCTCAGAAGGCAGGTAAGGTGCGATGCGGACAAAGTGGCGAAATCAAACGACGCGCATGACTGAAGATAAGAAACTGAACGCCGCCGAGAGTCTGGCACTCATCGGCCGCATGATCGAAAATACACGCAACCGCATGGCCGGCAGCGCCGGGCTCCACCTGCTGACATGGGGTTATGTTACGGTCGCCACGACACTCGCCGTCTGGGGGCTGGCAAGCTATTTCGACAACACACACTGGAACTACCTTTGGTTCATGCTGCCGGTAGCCGGCTACCTCATAACCCGCCTGCTCGGATCCGAAACGACCGGATCCTGCTCCCGCACTTACGTCGACCAGGTGATAGACATAATCTGGAAGGTCATCGGGTTCGCCGCCCTGCTGGTCGGCTCGCTGGCGGTGCTGCTCATCATCCGGATTCCGGTAACGTTCACCATCCTGCTGATGATCGGCATGGGAATCGCCATCACCAGCCTGATTCTGCGGTTCACGCCCGGCATCGCCGGAGGCACGGCGGGGATCGTGCTGGGATCGGTTTCGCTCGCGGTTACCGACCACTGGCACCTCGTATTATTCACGGCGGGATTCGTCCTGATGCTGATCATCCCGGGGCACCTGCTCCATTACCGTTATAAACATTCCGGGCAGTACCGTGCCGGCAAGGGTGGCGGCAAAACACCCGGCGCCCACTGAAACGACATGAAACGGACGCAAAAACACATCGCTATGGAAGACAAGCAACTGAATGCCGCCGAGAGCATCGCGCTCATCAGCCGCATGATCGACAACACCCGCAACCGTATGCTGCGCAACTCGGGACGGCCGTTCCTGGTCTGGGGTTACGTGACCGTCTTCACGACGCTCCTGGTCATGGGTGCGGTGTATTATTTCCAGGATCCGAAATGGAACATCCTGTGGATGCTGCTCCCCGTACTGGGCGCATTGCTGATGTGGCTGACACGCGACAAGCATACCGAAGGCAAAGTCAGCACGTTCGTCGACCGCGTCATCAACAACGTATGGCTGGTAATGGGCCTCACGGCGTGGTTCGTCAGCATGCTCTCGCTTTTCAGCCAGATACGGCTGCCGATCCTGTTCATCATCCTGCTGACGATGGGCATGGGAACCACGATCACGGGGCTGATCATCCGGTTCCGCCCGGCCACCGCCGGCGGTACGGCGGCTATCGTCCTCGCTCCCGTTTCGCTCATCGTGAGCGGTTACTGGATGCCGGCCCTCTTCGCCGCCGGATTCGTCGTGATGATGATTATCCCGGGGCATATCCTCAACTACAAGTCGAACCATACGATATAAATAACACAATGGACAGGCAGAAAATATCCGAAACGGAAGCGCTGGACATCATCGCCCGCGTCTTCGACCGCAATATGCGCCGCATGAATTACGTACGGGGCGAATTGTTCATCTGCTGGGGAGCGCTGCTCAGCCTCACGGCACTGGCCGAATACGGGCTTTACCGCTGGACAGGCGACGTGCGCGTGCTGTGGAGCTGGCTGGTTCCGCTGGTCTGCGGCTATATTTGGACGGTTCGCAATTCGCGGCGGAAGGCCCTCGTCCGCACGGGGTTCGACGACCTGCTGATCCTGATATGGGGCATGCCGGCGATGATCTCGGCCGCCGCGATCGTCTATGCCGTAACCATCCCCGGAAACACGATAAACCCCGTAGGCGTCATGCAACTGCTGCTCGGCACGGCACTGGCCATCACCGCCGAATTCTACCGGGGCAAAGGTTCCCAGCAATCGGGGTCGTTCGCGGCGCTGCTCATGCTCTCGGTCTTCGAGCTCACCATGGCGTTCAACTATACGTTCCGCATGCCGTTCGACGCCCAGGGCGGAACGTGGATGCTCGAACTCTCCGCCCATGGCATATTGCTCGTACTGCTACCCGGTTTTATCCTCCGCCACATAACCCGCAAGCAATGTTCAAAGAACTGAATCCCCTGTTGCATTCGGAACTGAGACTGGCCGTGATGTCGATCCTCATCGGGGTCGAGAGCGCCGACTTCGTCTTTATCCGGCAGCAGACAGGGGCCACGGCGGGCAACCTTTCGGTACAACTGGACAAGCTGGCGAAGGCGGATTATATCGAAATCGAAAAGACCTTCCGCGGGAAGATGCCCTGCACGGTCTGTCGCATCACGGACACCGGGCGCGATGCCTTCGCCGAATACGTCGCGGCGTTGCAGACCTACATAAAAAGATAGCCCCGAAACACCCCGCAGCGGAACGCCGTGTTTGTTGCCGTCCCGCGCTGAATCCCCGCAGTGGCGGGGACTTTTTGCCGTGGCAGCGGCAAAAGCATCCCGGAAGGGCATCCGTATCCGAATTTAAATCGCAAAATTTACATCGTACAGAAGAACGTCACCAGGAACGGGACGCTGAAATCGAGCACGCAGCCGTGGAAGACCGACACCACGGCATAGGGTTTTCCTGCGGACTGCGTGATGATCGGCAGGGTGGTATCGAAAGTCGTGGCGCCGCCGATCGAAACGGCGGCCAGCGGCCCGAACCACCGGGCGACGAGGGGCGCGGCCAACAGCGTAAACAGCTCGCGCATGACATTGCAGAGCAATGCCACGGTTCCCAGCTCCGCACCCCGGAAATCGGCGATGAAGACACTCGAAAGCGAGTAGTAGCCGAACCCAGCGCCGACGGCCATCGTGTCCCCGGCCGTAAGCGGCGGCAGGAGCAGTGTCGACAAGGCAGCGCCGGCCAGCGTACCGACGGCCGTCATCACGGGCAGCAGCGCCAGCCGCGGATCGAGCCGCCGGACACGTCCCGCGAGGGTCGTATCGTTGCCGAGGGTGATCCCCACGCAAAACATCAGGGCATAGAGCACATAAGTGCTAAGGCGCAACCCCGCCACGTCGAACGGCAAGGCGGAGGAGAGCCCCGCCAGACATCCTGCGACGAAAAAGGCGACGATCACCAGACTCCCCCGCAAGGCGCCCCACATCGAAAGCGCCGCGTCCGCCCCGCTTACGACGTGCTCCCCCGCAATACGCCCGGCGTTCTGTCCGGGACACTCCACTGCAACGGCCGGCCCGGGCATTCCCGTACCGGCAGAGGTCGTAACGCGCGGTTGCGGCGCCTCGATCCCCGCAGCGACAGCCCCGGCCTGTTCCGGCATCCCTTCTGCGGGAGGCCGGGATGCGGTTCCCCGCCGAACGCAGCGCCACAACAGCCACGACATGCAGATACTGCCCGCGACCGAGCATGCGAAGATGACAAAGGCCGTGCGTCCGAGGGTCGCCATACCGCCCACGACGGCAGGGTCGGAACCGACCTCCAGTCCCAGCAGGAACAGCAGGAGCCATATAATCACGGTAATCATACGGGAGACGAATACGAGGCGCCAGCTCGACAGCAGGCGCCCCGCAATGATTCCTCCGATGATGACGGCAAAAATGACAAGCATCGTTTATTCCTGCTTCGCCGTGAGTTTTTCGATCTGTTTATCGGCCTCGGCCGCAAGTTTGTCGGCCTGTTTGCGGGCTTCCTCGACCAGTTTGTCTCCGGCCTTCTCGGCAGCCAGCTTGGCCAGCGCACCTTTCTCCTTCGCACCGTCGATAAGCTTCGTCCGTTGCGCCTGGGCGGCCTCGACGAGTTTCTCACCCGCCTTCGCGGCCTCGGCCCGGAGGTTGTCGGCCTGTTTGCGGATCTCCTCGCCGAGCGACTCACTGCCCGTGAGCTTCTGGATCTGCTGGTCGACGACGTTCTTCACGGCCTGTTCGGCGGCCTCCTTCACACCGAGCGTGATCTTGGGCGAGGTGAACGTGCCGCCGATACCGACGTTGACCGATTGCAGGATACCGCCCGTCGAACCGGCCGGGAGGGCTACCCTGGCCGTATAGTCGATGGTCTGGTCGAGCCCCGTCGAACCCGACATGTTGATCCTGATGTCGCCCATCTTCAGGTCGAAAGGCTCCGTAGCGATACGTCCGTCGCGGATGGCGAAGCGGATAGCCACGTCCTTGGCCTCGATCTTACGCAGGTTGTCGTTGTTGAGCGCCTTGGCCAGTGCATCGAACGCCTCAATGTTCTGGATGCGGATATTGGCCGACTTGATCTCGCCCGTGGCGTTGACCGACTGCAGGTCGGGCGACATCTGCGCATCGAGCGTCGCGGACATATCGAGCGAGAGCGAATAGTCGCCGCCCGTCTTGGCAAAGACCGGGACGAGTTTCTGCACCATCTCCAACTCGTCGAAGGTCTTGTAGAACGATGCCCCCGAAAGCCCCAGCGAGAGTTTCAGCGCCGGGCGCTGCGGATCGGAGGCCGTCGAGTAGCTGCCCGATGCGGTAGCCGTACCTCCGAAGAGCTGCATACGCAGGCGGTTGAGCGACAGCGTGCCGTCCGCCATGCGCATTTCGCCGGTAATGCCGCCGATGGTCATCTTCTGGAACAACACCTTCTGCAACTCGGTATTGAGCGAAAGGTCGAGGTTGCGCGGGACTTCGAGCGCCTGCGCGGGAGCAGGAGACTCGGCGGGCGTTTGGGCAGCAGCTTCCCCGCCGGCGGTTTCTTCGTCGGCCGGCATGGCGTTCATGATCTCGTTCAGGTCGAGCAGGTCGGATTTCACGTAAAGGCGCCCGGAGAGCTTGTCGCCCCGCAGCAGGTAGCCGATATACCCCGTAAGCTGGCCGTTGGCCGCAAGGTCGCTCTTACCCACGGTCACGCCGAACTCGCCCAGCGTCATCGACGCCGGGGTAATCGTAGCCGCGGCACGGCGGATATGCACCGCGGGCAGGCCGGGCATGGAGAGGCCGAGCTTCTCGACGACGAATGTCCCCGAGGCCCCGATCTGCCCGTAACGGGCCTTCTCGACATCGGACATGCGCCCCGAAACCTTCACGTCGGCGCTAATCAGTCCGCTCAGGGCTACATCCTCACCGAGCGGGTAAACCTCTTTCACCGCCCCCAGGTCTACCCGTCCGTCGGCCGCGGCGCGGAATACCGGATCGCTGACCAGATTCGTCGCATAGAGCGATGCCGAAAGCGTGTTTCCCGCCATGCGGAGCGTGAATTCCGAAAGGTCTACCTCGGTCTTGTCCATGACGCCGCCGGGGTTGGCTATCCGTGCGGCGATATTGATTCCGTCGACCGCCTTGGGCAGCGACGAGTACTGGAAACTGCCGTTGCGCACCTCGGTCTTGAGTTCGAAGGCCGGGAGCGCCGCCCCGCGCATCTCGCCACGGGCCCACAGCGCCATCGAAAGTTCGCCGGCGGCGGACAGGTTGCGGAAATCGCGGGTATAGAATGCCGGGACGAGCGAAAGCACGTCCTTGAACTGCACCTTGTCGCATCCGGCCGTAATATCCATAGCCACGACATCGTCCTTCATCTCGGCCCAGCCGTCGAGCGTAAGCTCGATCGCATTGAGGCGCAGACGGTTCCGGGAGAAGGTAAAACGGTTGCTCTTCAGGTCGGCCGCGATCACGGCGTCGAGCTCCGCCTCGGCGCCGCTCAGCAGCGGAATTCCGCCCGAAACCAGCCGCACGGCACCGGCCGTAAGCCGCAGGTCGAGGTCGGTCTGGTCGGCCGACATGTCGCCCCGCAGGCGAAGGGAGAGGGGTGCCGTCGAAAAACGCATGCCCGTCGAATCGTCTTCATAGCGGATCGTCGCGTCGCTGATCCTGAAATCGCGAATCGAGAGGCTGAACGACGAAGAACCTTCCTCCGAAGACACTTCCCCGGCGGCGGGTTCCTCCCCCGAAGCCTTCACGATGTCCCAGTTGACCTTGCCGTCGGCGAGTTTATGCGCGTGCAGCGCCGGTTCGGCGAGGATGACCTTCGTCACTTCGAACCCGTCGTCGCCGAACAGCGACATCGGGTTCACGACGACCGATATGCGGTTCGCGGCAACGATCGTATCGCCTTCGAACGGCCCCGCGCCCACGACGGTCAGCCCTTTCAGGTCGAGCGACGCGCGCGGGAAATGGCGCAGCAGGCTGATGTCGAGTTTTTCGAAATCGACCCGTGCGTCGAGCATCTCATTGGCTTCGCGCTTCACGATCTGGGCGATCTTCCCCCTCAGCAACATCGGGGCGACAAAAGCCGCCACCAGAACAACGGCCACGACAATGGCCACAATCTTCACGATTTTTTTCATTTCCTATCTGTTTTAAAGACGAAAACCGTAGTCCCCGCCTCTTCGAATCCGATTTTACGGTAAAGGCCCCGGGCAGCTTCGCGCGCAGGGTTCGAGGTGAGCATCACCTTCGCAGCACCGATGCGGGCGGCATGCTCCGTGACAGCCTTCACCAGCGCCTCACCGGCACCGCAGCCGCGGGCTGCGGCATCGACCACCACATCCTCGACCCATGCCTTCCGGCCCGAAGGTACGTCGTACCACACCAGCGTCAGCACCCCGGCGATCCGGCCATCCAGCCGGGCGGCGAACAGCGCCGCGCCATCGCTGCACACAACACGTTCTATGGCCTGGCGGGAGAGTGCCCCCAGCCGGGGCGAAAGCTGAGGCATGAGCCTTGCGAACGCCTCGGCGAGTTCATCGGATACCTCTGTCACACACTCTATTTCGACCGCCATACTTCCCGGATATTTTTCACAAAGTTAATCTTTTTTTCGAAACCCCGGCTTTTTGCCCGTATCCCGGCTGCCATATGCCGAAAAAAGATTACTTTTGTCCCGTTCGGGACAGGCAGGCAAACCGACACCCCGACGCGGCCCCGTGCCACCCTGCGGCGGATCGTACGCCGGGCGACCGGTGCAGTTGCGGACAGCCCCCCTCCGGCGCGGAGAAAACGCCCAGGGAGGGGGGGGGGCAGGAGCCCGGGCGCCGGCAAGCCCGGGGAATACCCGGGCCGAATCCCGGCCGAAACCGTAAAAACATTATGGAAAACATGAAAAAATATGCATTCCCGCTCGCGGCGCTTCTTTTCGCCGCCTGCAATTCCGGCGAAGAGACCACGACCACGCAGATCCAGGAGCCCGTCGCCACGATCCTCGAATACACCCCGGCACCGGGCCAGTTCATCAACGGCACGATGGCCGGGTTCGACCATGTGGCATCGGAGGCAGACGCCCTGCGCTATGCCGCCGACCGCCTCGCCTCGAACAACTGGGTTTCGCTCGGCGGCTGGGGAGGCCGCATCGTGGCGGCCTTCGCGGAACCCGTGCCCAACACGGGCGGATACGACCTCTACGTCAAAGGCAACCAGTTCGACACGTCGTCCGAACCGGGCATCGTGTGGGTGTCGCAGGACGCCAACGGGGACGGAGCGCCCAACGATACGTGGTACGAACTGCGGGGCAGCGAATACGACAACGCCGAAACGATCCGCGATTACAAAATCACCTATATCCGCCCAGCCGAGGCGGGTGATGAGGTGACATGGAAGGACAACCAGAACGGCAACGGCACGATCGACCGTGTGAAAGAACATACGCAGGCCTACTACCCCGAATGGCTCGGGGAGCGATTCACATTCGAAGGGACACGGCTGCCGGACAATATCGGAAAAGCCGGGGAAAAATGGACGATGGAGCCTTTTGCATGGGGTTACGCCGACAACTATTCGGCCTCCGACCGCACCGGCATGACCAACCGCCTGCGGATCAGCGACGCCGTAACGGCCGATGGCGCCCCGGCCAACCTCGCACAGGTCGACTTCATCATGGTGCAGACAGGGGTGAATGCCAAAGCGCCCCTGATCGGCGAGGTATCGACCGAGGTGAGCGGCATCGGCTGCTACCGCACCGTCACGAAAAAACAATAACCACACACGGCAATCCGCCCTATTCGGGGCGGCAAAATTCCAAATTCCGGGAACGATGACCCTCCGCGACCAACTGCTCGAACTCCAGGAGCCGAAATACATGAAATTCACCGCGGCACTGATGCCGGGCGTGGAAAACGTACTGGGCATACGCCTGCCGGTACTGCGCAAAATAGCCCGCCAGATCGCCGCAGGCGACTGGCGCACATACCTTGCCGAAGCCGAGGATTTCTATTTCGAGGAGCGGATGTTGCAGGGGCTGGTGATCGGCTGCGCCCGCTGCACGCCGGCCGAGAAGCTGGAGCATGTGGCGCGCTTCGTGCCCAAAATCGACAACTGGGCGGTCTGCGACTGTTTCTGCTGGCGCCTGAAGGCGGCCGAACGGCAGCCGATGTGGGAATTCATACAGCCCTATTTCCGATCCGAAGCCGAATACGACGTGCGTTTCGCCGTGGTGACGGGGCTGGGGAATTTCGTCGACGGGGAGCACCTCGAGGCACTGCTGCAACTGCTCGACGGCGTCCGCCACGAAGCCTACTACGCCCGTATGGCCGTGGCATGGGCGGTGTCGGTCTGCTATGTAAAATTCCCGCAGCGGACACACGAGTGGCTCGGCAGCTGCTCGCTCGACGACTGGACATTCAACAAATCGCTGCAAAAAATCGTCGAATCGTTGCGCGTGAGCGACACGGACAAACAGGCGATCCGCGCCATGAAACGGCGCAAACAGGCAACTTCACGGGCCGCCGTGAACCCGCGCCCCGGCACCGAAACGGCCGGGCAGGCGGAAAAACGGCCTGGACAGGCCGCAAAACAACCGACAGACGGTAAAACGGCAGCCCGGCGACGGCGCCCGGCAGAAAAACAGGGCGCACGGCACAAATTTGCAAAATAATGTTACCTTTGTGTAAGAAATTCCAAAACGAGCCCCTATGCGCAAACTGGTAATTATCCCGACATACAACGAGAAAGAGAATATTTCGGCGATGATCGACAAGGTCTTCTCGCTGCCCGAGGCTTTCGAAATGCTCGTCATCGACGACGGTTCGCCCGACGGCACCGCAGCAATCGTCAAAGAGCGCCAGCAGGAATTCCCCGCGACGCTGCACCTGCTGGAACGCAGCGGCAAGCAGGGGCTGGGCACGGCCTATCTGACGGGGTTCCGCTGGGGACTGGACAACGGGTTCGACTACATCTGCGAAATGGACTGCGACTTCTCGCACAATCCCGACGATCTGCTACGGCTGTACCAGGCTGCGGCCGAAGGGAACGACGTAGTGGTAGGTTCGCGTTACGTGCAGGGTGTGAACGTCGTGAACTGGCCGATGTCGCGCCTGCTGATGTCCTACTTTGCCTCGATGTACGTACGCATCGTGACCCGCATGCCCCTGCGCGACGCAACGGCGGGGTTCGTCTGCTACTCGCGCCACGCGCTGGAGACGATCGACCTCGACGCCGTGAAGATGAAGGGATACGGGTTTCAGATCGAGATGAAATACTCGGCGTGGCGGCTGGGACTGAAACTCAAGGAGGTGTCGATCATTTTCGTCGAACGCCGCGAGGGCACCTCGAAAATGAGCGGCGGCATCTTCCGCGAAGCATTCTTCGGCGTACTGGGACTTCCGTTTCGTTCGATCAGGAGCGCGAAAAACCAGTGACGGCCATCCGGCAGGAATACGGACGCCAGCCTCCCGGAAGGCTGGCATTTATGCATACGTACTTTACAGCGGAATCCGAGCACCCCGGAAATCAGAACGTAAAGAAATAGTTCATGAAGAAATTCCAGAAGGTGACCACCCCGATGGCAAATAATTTAGCCAGGTAGAAATTCAGTTTCCAGCGTTCGTGCAGCAGATAGATCGTGAGGTTGTTGATCACGAGCCCGACGGCTGCGATACCGAGGAAACGGAGGTATTGCCCGGCAATGTCGGGGTTTTCATTATGGAACGTCCAGATGCGGTTCAGGACATAGTTCGAGGTCGACGCACAGAGGAACCCCAGCGAATTGGCCAGGTACTTGTTCAGGCGCAGCCATTCCTTGCAAAGGTAAGTGATCCCGAAATCGACGAAGACCCCCGAACCGCCGACGACACAGAATTTGATGAACTGCTGGATCATGGTGCGACGACCTCCGTGCGGAGAGGTTTCCCGTTAAACCAATTCGTATACCCATCGCGGCGCAGGGCGAAACCGGCATCGAAACCGGCGCCGGAGAGTTGCTCCGGGACGACGAACCGCACCTCGCGCGTGATGGTATCCCCGGCCGGGATCTCGAAGTGCTCCCCCGTATCGAATTCCTCGACACGGAAGCGGCCGTGCTTCCAGAGCATCACGAGCGACCGATCCCCGCAGACCCCGATCGCATAGGGATAGGGGTTCGAGATGCGCAGCGTCAAACGCAGCGTATCGCCCGCAACGACCTGTTCGGGCAGCCCCGTAAAGGCAATATCCACCAGGCGCGTCGGATGAAAATGCGGGTCGACGAACCACGAAAAACGTTTGCCGTTGGGCAACACGACGCTCCGGACGCGGCCCGTGGTATCCGCCCCGTCGTAAGGCGTTTCGACCAGCACCTCGTGTCCCGCGAAGCGCGTATCGTCATCGCGGAACTGCCACTGGTGCGTACGGTAGCGGATATTGGGCTGGCAGTAGGCCTCGCCCCCGGTATAGAAGGCGTATTTGGCCGCGACGGCATAGCCATGGCGGAAAACGACGGGGCGGCCGTCGGCGATCCCGGCGATCCGGCCGTAGCTCGCAGGATTGTCGAAGACCTCGAAACGCAGGCCCAGCGGATTGAAGATCATTTCGAGACGTACCAGACCGACCAGCAAAACGGTCGCCAGCCCGGCGCACATCAGGTAACGCCGCGTGCAGGAATGCCGGCGGGCATAGGTGAAAAGCGTATAGATCAGGCCGAAAACGGCGACGATCACCCATTGGGGTTGCACGTAACCGCGGAATGTCGAGAGCAGGAAAAAAACGATGAACGCCACGGGGATAAACTTCAGCGCACGTTCGACGGCGTTCTGCGGCTTCACGGCGATCCAGGCCTTCACGTACAACGGCACGAAGAAGGGATTGAAGACCACCAGCAGGTTGAGCAGGTATTCGGCGACATAATTGGGCCGGAACACCGAATTACGCCCCGCCAGATGATAGGCCAGCGAGGCCCAGTCGTGCTCGTACTGCCACACGAAATGCGGCACGAGCAGCAACAGCGCTACCGCGCCGCTGAGATATAGGGTCGGACGCAGGAACAGACGGGGGGGGGTCGCCGCAAGCGCGAAGAGTACGACCAGCGCCCCGTGGTATTTGCTGTAAGCCATCAGCGCCATGGCAACCCCCATCCAGAGCCATGCACAACGCCGGTTCTCGGAGAACCACTTGAATGTCAGCAGGAACAGCGCGGTGGTCATCATCAGCGGGCCGTCGGGCACGGCGATGAAGCCGTAGAGCTGCAACATCAGCGTCGCGGCCGAGAGGACGACAAAAAGCGCCGCGTCGCGCCGGTCGGCATCCGCGGGGCGGATTATCCGCCATAGTATATAAAGGTAGAGCGGTTGCAGCACCGTAAAGAAAAACCGCACGCCCAGTTCGCCCCCGAAAAGGTGCTCGCCGAGCCAGACCAGCAAGGCGGTCATCGGCGGATGGTCGAAATATCCCCATGCGAGGTTTTCAGCGAACATATGGTAATACGCTTCGTCGTTGGCCAGTTCGGAAAACCCGGCCTGCAGGAGGTTGCACACCCACCACACGCCGAGCCACAAAGCTACCAGGCCGTCGGCGCCGAGCGAAGCATAAGTCTTTTTGAGCGATGCCTTCATACAAGCGACAAAGGTAGCAAAATTTATCGTTTTTGCGCCATTCCCGTCCGAAAGAGAGGGGAGGGGCGAAACAGCTTTCGCGCAAATCAGTCCGCGGGGACACACTTTGCCGGTGTAAAAAACGTTTCCGTAATATCGGATCGTTGTTACGGGCCGGCCCCATCGGCGGAAAATCCCGGACAATACCGTGTCCCACAGCCAGATGCCTGCAATGGAAGCGGAAGAGGGAAACACCTGTGGCATGTTACCATATTTGGAAGTCCATAAAAAAATGTTTCAGACAATGACACAACGGATTACAGATGCCTGATTCACAAATCCGGCATTATGTCCCAGAAAAGAAGCCTCCGGAATATCCCCGGCTCCCGAAGCGCAGCAATCGCCAAAGACACCCTAAAAAATACGAATATCAGACAATAAATACATAAAAAGAAACAATATTTATCCTATAAATAGCCTTAACTTCGTAGCATAAAATATCATTTTTTTACGGCAGCCCGCAACCTGCCGTTTTTGCTACGGAAGGCTGCATACGAAGAGGCCATGAAACTACGAAATTCCATACGTCCGATAAGGTTACTCCTGCTGCTCTCCGGCTTGCTGGCATTAGCGTCGTGCCGGCAGGACGAGACGCAATCCCTCTCGGAATATCTGGACTACGTAATCGAGAACAAACATATTTTCGAAGCCGAAAAGGAAGAGCGGATCAGCAGGCTAAGGAACCTGCTGGGCGTAAGCAACCTGACCCCGGAACAGGAGTACGAGATCAATACGAAGCTGTACGAAGAATTCAGGAAATACAAGCTGGATTCGGCCATCCGCTACGTCGAACGGAACCTCGAAATCGCCAGGCAGCTGGACAACAAAAGGCTGACCTACCTGTCGAACATGTACCTCGCCCAGCTCTACTCTTTTTCGGGCATGTGCGTCGAGGCGAACCAGATACTCCGCTCCATCCGATCGTCCGAACTCCCGCGCGACCTGCTTCCCGTCTACTACGAGGCCAACAACCGTTATTTCCAGCACTATGCCACGCTGAGCAGCCAGCGCAGCCACCTGCACGAAATGAATATCTACCGGGACTCGCTGATGATGGTTTCCGACCCGGGATCGTTCCGGTACAGGATACACCTGAGCTACAAACTTATGGGAAACGGCAATATGGACGAAGCCAGGGCGATCCTCGACGAGTTGTTGGAAGAGGTCGGCAAGGACACGCCGCTCTACGCGGAGACGGCCTATGCCTACGGTTATTTCTACCGGCTGAACAAAGACCCGGAGGCTGGAAAGAAATATTTCATGCTCTCCGCGATCGCCGATGCGAAGAGCGCGGTGAAGGAAAACGCCTCGTTCCACACGCTGGCTCTGATGTACTACGACCAGGGCGATCTTTCGCGGGCTTTCAAGTACACGCAGGCGGCCATCGAAGATGCGGTATTCAGCAACGTGCAGTTCCGCACGACCCAGATGTCGAAGTTCTATTCGATCATCAACTCGATCTACCAGGCCAAGGAGGCCAAGTCCAAATCCAAGTTGCAGCACTACCTGATCCTGATCAGCGTCCTGTCGCTGTTCCTCGTGCTGCTGTTCATCTACGTTTATCAGCAGATACACAAGCTGTACCGCATCAAGGAGGAGCTGTCGCGGACGAACGGGCGCCTGATGCAGCTCAACGACGAACTGCATGAGAAAAACACGCAGCTCACCGATTCGAACATCATCAAGGAACAGTACATAGCGAGGTTCTTCGACCTCTGTTCGATGTATATCGACAAACTGGAGGACTACCGAAAATCGCTGAACAAACTGGCGCAGAACCGACAGATCGACGAGTTATACAAACAGTTGAAATCCACGTCGATGATGGAGAACGAACTGGATGAACTGTATAAGAATTTCGACGCCATATTCCTGAACCTCTATCCGACGTTCGTCGCCGATTTCAACGCCCTGCTGGTCGAGGACGAACGGATCGTGCTCAAATCGGAAGACCTGCTGAACAAGGAACTCCGGATTTACGCCCTGCTGCGGCTGGGCATCACCGACAGCGTCAAGATCGCCTCGTTCCTGCGATGCTCGCTGAGCACCGTATATAACTACCGCACCAAAGCCCGGAACAAGGCCGCAATATCGCGCGAGGACTTCGAAAAAATGGTCATGCGAATCGGTGTGCCGCCCGGAAACAGGCCGTGACCGATTCCACGGCAACTACATTTTTTTTGTATATTTTTTTGATAAAATATTTATTTACAAACATATAATACTTTACAGGTTCTACAATTTCCGCCCCAACCTATAAATATGGTATATAATAGGATTAATTTTGTAAACACAGCGTCCAGCCACCCTCTCCCGCAGCGGGCAGCCGGATTGCATCGGATTGTAAACACCTACTTAAACCTATTTTATACGAAATGAATCCAATTAAAGTCGGTCTGATCGGTTTTGGCAGAATGGGAGGTTTTTACCTCGAAGAGATGCAAAAAAGCGGTAACTGGGATATCGTTTACATCTGTGACGTATCTCCCGCATCACGGGAACTGGCCCAGCGGCTCTCCCCCCGGTCGAAAGTAATATCCGACGAACAAATCATATTCAACGACCCCGAGATTCAGGCGGTCGGGCTGTTCGCCCTGGCGGATTCCCGCCCGGAGCAGATTCAGAAAGCCATTGCGAGCGGGAAGCACGTCATAGCCGAGAAACCGATCGCCGACACGGTGGAAAAGGAGTGGCAGACGGTCGCGCTGGCCGAGAAGGCCAAAATCTTCTCGACGGTGAACCTTTACCTGCGCAATTCGTGGTACCACAACACCATCAAGGATTTTATCGCACAGGGCGAAATCGGCGAACTGGCGATCATCCGCGTATGCCACATGACACCGGGGCTGGCCCCGGGCGAAGGACACGAATTCGAGGGCCCGTCGTTCCATGACTGCGGCATGCACTACGTGGACATCGCACGCTGGTATGCCGAATCGGAATTCAAGACCTGGAACGCACAGGCCATCCGCATGTGGGATTACAAGGATCCGTGGTGGCTCCAGTGCCACGGCACATTCGAGAACGGCATCGTATTCGACATTACCCAGGGACATGTATACGGACAACTGGCCGAAAAACAGACACATAATTCATACATCGACATCATCGGCACGAAAGGCATCGCGCGCATGACGCACGATTTCAAGACGGCGATCGTCGAACTGCACGGAGTGACACAGACGCACCGGCTCATACAGCCCTACGGAGGCAAAAACATCGACGTGCTGTGCAAACTGTTCGCCGAGTCGATCGAAAGCGGGAAACGCAATCCGTCGCTCCCCTCGTTCCGCGACGCCGCCACGGCATCGGAATACGCATGGCGGTTCCTCCAGGATTCGCGGCAGCACGACCTGCCGGCAATCGGAAATCTGGAAACGCTGCAGGAGATTCGCGAACGCCGCCGCACGATGTCGAATGGCTACGGGTTGCTGAGGAAGCGCGCATAAGCCGCAATCTGATACTAAAACAAACTTTATAAACCTTAAAAACAATCGGTATGAACCACTTACTGTTTATCGGCAACCTGGGTGCAGGCGAAATCATCGTCATAGCCCTGATCGTACTGCTGCTCTTCGGCGGCAAAAAAATCCCGGAACTGATGAAGGGTCTCGGCAAGGGTGTGCGCAGCTTCAAGGAAGGCATGAACAACATCGAGAACGACATCGAAAACTCGGGTACGGAAAAATCCAACAACGAAAATAAATAGTCCCTCAAAAACAACTAACTTAAATCAAGAAACAATGTCAAGCGAAATGTCAAGGAGAAAGTTCCTGAAAAAAGGAGCTGCTGCCGCGATCGGCTTAGCGGTCGTTCCGGGTACGGTTTTAGGTAAGAAGTTCGGGCACACGGCTCCGAGCGACAAACTCAACATCTTGGGTGTCGGTATCGGCGGCCGCGGCTCGTCGGTGCTCCGCGGCCTCGAAAGCCAGAACATCATCGGCCTGTGCGACGTCGACTGGAAATATGCCGACCACGTGTTCAAGCGCTACCCGGCTGCCAAGAAGTACAACGACTACCGCAAGATGTTCGACGAAATGCTCAAGTCGGCAGACGCCGTGATGGTGGCTACGGCCGACCACACGCACGCGATCATCGCAGCCGATGCGATGACGGCCGGCAAGCACGTCTACGTCGAGAAGCCCCTGACGCATACCGTATACGAATCGCGTCTGCTGACCAAGCTCGCCGACAAATATAAAGTAGCCACCCAGATGGGTAACCAGGGTGCGTCGGACGAGGGTGTCCGCAAGGTCTGCGAATGGATCTGGAACGGAGAGATCGGCGAAGTCCGCAAGGTGGAGACCTTCACCGACCGTCCTATCTGGCCGCAGGGGCTCTCACGTCCCGAGGACGACCAGCGCATCCCCAAGACGCTGAACTGGGACGCCTTCATCGGCCCGGCTCCCTACCGTCCCTACAACGCGATCTACACCCCGTGGAACTTCCGCGGCTGGTGGGATTTCGGTACCGGCGCACTGGGCGATATGGCCTGCCACATCCTCCACCCGGTATTCAAGGGCCTGAAGCTCGGCTATCCGACCAAGGTTCAGGGTAGCTCGACGCTGCTGCTCAACGAATCCGCACCGATGGCGCAGACGGTGAAGTTCGTCTTCCCGGCACGCGACAACATGCCGAAGGTAGCCATGCCCGAGGTAGAGGTATACTGGTACGACGGCGGCCTGAAACCGGCGCGCCCCGAAGGGCTGCCCGCAGGCAAAGACCTGAACATGGCCGGCGGCGGCGTTATTTTCTACGGTACGAAGGATACGCTGATCTGCGGCTGCTACGGCGTGAACCCCTACCTGGTTTCGGGTCGCGTGCCCAACGCACCGAAGGTACTGCGCGAGATCAAGGAGTCGCACCAGATGGACTGGGTACGTGCCTGCAAGGAGGATGCCGACGACCGCGTGCCGAGCGCATCGGACTTCAGCGAAGCCGGCCCGTTCAATGAAATGGTGGTTATGGGCGTGCTGGCAGTCCGCCTGCAGAACCTGAACCGCGAGTTGCTCTGGGACGGCCCGAACATGCGTTTCACGAACATCCCCGATGACGCCACGATCAGTGCCGTCATCAAGGACGGGTTCCACATCAAGGACGGTCACCCGACCTTCGACAAGACCTGGACGGATCCGGTCAACGCACAGCAATTCGCACAGGAGCTCATCAAGCACACCTACCGCGACGGTTGGAAACTGCCCGACATGCCGCGTTAATCTACGGACAAGATTATCAATTCAAATTAAAACAACGGAAAGAATATGAAAAAAGTCATTTTATTCTCGACATGCATCGCAGCAGCCGCAACGATGGCGGCATGCGGCGGCCCGGGTGCCAAAGGCAAAGCGGCAGCCGACACGGCAGCGGCAGAAACCAAGGCCGTACCCGAATACACGGTCATCAACAATGCGACAATAGACCTCTCCGGCTTCCCGCAGGACAAGGACGGCTACTACGTGATCTTCGACGGCAAGACGTTCAACGGCTGGCGCGGCTACGGCAAAGACCACGTGCCCTCGAAATGGACGATCGACAACGGCGCGATCAAATTCAACGGTTCGGGCGGCGGTGAAGCCCAGGACGGCGACGGCGGCGACCTGATCTTCACGCACAAGTTCAAGAACTTCGAGCTCGAAGTGGAGTGGAAAGTTGCCAAAGGCAGCAACTCGGGTATCTTCTACCTCGGCCAGGAGGTAGCCACGACCAAGGACGGCAAACAGCGGATGGAGCCCATCTACATCTCCTGCCCCGAGTACCAGGTACTCGACAATGAGAACCACCCCGATGCCAAACTGGGCGTCGACGGCAACCGCAAGTCGGCTTCGCTTTACGACATGATCCCGGCCGTTCCCCAGAACGCCAAGCCCTATGGCGAGTGGAACAAGGCGAAGATCATGGTTTACAAAGGCACCGTGGTACACGGCCAGAACGACCAGAACGTGCTCGAGTACCACCTCTGGACTCCCCAGTGGACGGAGATGCTCGAAAAGAGCAAGTTCAGCCCCGAGAAGTGGCCCCTGGCATTCGAACTGCTGAACAACTGCGGCGGTGCACAGCGCGAAGGTTACATCGGCTTCCAGGATCACGGCGACGATGTATGGTTCCGCAACATCCGCATCAAGGTGCTCGACTAATTCCGTTAACAACGGTAACGTATGAAACGTAAACTGTTTACAGCGGTTTGCATCCTGCTCGCTTCGGCAATTGCTCCCTGCGGGGCATTTGCCAAAGCGAAGAAGGACGCAAAGAAGGATATCGGTATCCAGCTCTACTCGGTCAGGGATCTGATCGGGAGTTTCGGAAGAAACCAGCACGACTACAAACCCGTCCTGAAGGCACTCGCCGACATGGGTTACACCAGCATCGAGGCCGCCAGTTACAACGACGGTAAATTCTACGGCAACACCCCCGAGGAGTTCAGGCGCGACGTGGAGGCCGTAGGCATGAAGGTGCTCTCTTCGCACTGCGGCAAAGGCCTCTCCGACGAGGAACTGGCTTCGGGCGACTTCTCCGAATCGATGAAATGGTGGGATCAGTGCATCGCAGCCCACAAGGCCGCAGGCATGGAGTACATCGTGACCCCGTACCTTCCCGTCCCCAAGACGCTGAAGGAGATGCAGACCTACTGCGACTACCTCAACGCGATCGGGAAGAAGTGCCGGGAAGCCGGAATCAAATACGGCTACCACAACCACGCCCACGAATTCCAGAAGATCGAGGACAAGGCTGTCATGCTGGACTACATGATCGAAAACACCGACCCTGAAAACCTGTTCATCGAACTGGACGTATACTGGGCCGTGATGGGGAAGGCAAGCCCCGTCGACTATTTCCACAAATACCCCGGCCGCTTCAAGATGCTCCATATCAAGGATCGCCGCGAAATCGGCCAGAGCGGTATGGTCGGGTTCGATGCCATCTTCGAGAATGCCAAGACCGCCGGTGTGGAAAACATCATCGTCGAGGTCGAGCAATACAGCTACGATGTGGAGAAGAGTGTCAAACTGAGCCTGGATTACCTGCTCGAGGCACCTTTCGTGAAGGCTTCGTACAGCAAATAATCCCTCCGGAAGCATGAAGACGATATCCGGCTGTCTGACGGATGGCCGGATATTTCTTCGCTGAAAGATACCTTCCGGAAAACAAGCAATAAACCCTACTATCCCATGGAAGAAAAGGAAATGACGTTCTGGGCGCACCTCGAAGACCTGCGCTGGTCGCTGGTTCGCGTAATCGCCGTCTTATTCGTGTTCGTTGTCGTCTGTTTCTGCCTCATGCCCTATCTGTTCGACAATTTCGTACTGGCTCCCACCACGTCCGATTTCCCGCTTTACAGATGGCTGTCGAAACTGGGAGGCGGCAACCCGCTGCTCCCCGATTTCAGCAACGACCACTTCTCGGTAGAACTCATCAACATCAACGTAGCCTCGCAGTTCCTGACGCATATCAGCACTTCGTTCTGGTTTGCGCTGGTACTGATATTCCCCTACCTGACGTTCGAAATATGGCGGTTCGTACAACCTGCCCTGTTCGACAACGAAAAGAAGAGCGTCGGGTTGGCATTCGCATTCGGGACATTCATGTTCTTCCTCGGATGTGCGGTCGGTTACTTCCTGGTCTTCCCCTTCACGTTCCGGTTTCTGACCGAGTATCAGTTGAGCCCGCTTATCACGAACCAGATCTCGCTGACTTCCTACATGGGTAATTTCCTGATGCTCATTTTCGTAATGGGCATCGTCTTCGAGTTGCCGCTGCTGGCATGGCTGCTTTCGAAACTGGGCCTCGTGACAAAGACATTCTTCCGGAAATACCGGAAACATGCCGTAGTCGTCCTGCTGGTGCTCTCTGCGGTCATCACCCCGACGGGCGACCCGTTCACGCTGATGATCGTCTTCCTGCCGCTTTACCTGCTCTATGAGCTGAGTATAAAGATCGTCCGGGCATAGCAGGCAACGACGCACGTTTTGCCGGCTTTTGCCGGCATACGGATTACGGCCGGGAATTACCCGGCCGTAATCGTTAGACGGGGACACCCTGCCGGATCAGCCGCCCTGCCCCTCCGCCTGAGGTGCATTCCGCATCGAAGCCCGGTACTGCGTCGGTGAAACGCCGTAACGCTGCTTGAATGCCCGGTTGAAATAGGGAATGTCCGTAAAACCCACTGCATAGCAGATTTCGGAAATGTTCTTAGAAGAGCGGGTCAGCATCGTACAGGCCATCTGCAACCGAAAGACATTCAGGTAGGCGACAAACGACTCGCCGGTCGCCTTCTTGAAAAACAGGCAGAAGGCCGTCTTGTTCATCGAGGCATAGGACGCGATTTCCTCGAGGGTTATCTTACGGTGGTAATTCTCGACGATATACTTGTAAACATCCTGCAGGCGCTGCTTGTTCTTATGGATTTTTGCCCCGCGGAATTTCCCGGGCCCGATGGGGCGGCAATGCCCGTCCTGCGCGATCAGGAAAAGCAACTGCAATAACGTCACGAACCGTTCGGGGTCTGAGCTGCGCTCAAGACCCGCCAGTAATTTACGCACCCTGACCGCCGTTTCGCCAGTGAGCCCGACCGCCTGGCGCAACTCCTTATAAAACCGTACGACGGGCTGGAACTCGGGCGAGAGCTGCGACAACTGCACCAGAAACTCCTCGCCGAATTGCAGCGAACCGTTTTCGATCATCCCGTCCGGGGCGCACAATGCCTTGTCATAGACCCAGCCATGCGGAAAATAGGGCGGCAACACGACGACTTCCCCCTCGCGGAAGGGTTCCGTGAAGTCGTTGGTCACCCGCTGGCCGTTCCCGCTGAAAACCACCGTAATCTCGTATTCGGGATGCTGGTGGTATGGGAATTCGTCCCGGTACCACAGCCTTTCGTGGCGGTAAGTGAAAGAGCGGGAGGCACCCTTGAATATTTGCCCGCATGCAACAGTTCCCATCGGTCTTATGCAATCATTTTTTGCGAATATAAGACAATGTTCCGGAAAATCGGAAAAAACAGGGGAAAATTTCGCAGGCACACCTGTTTCAGCCCCGATCAGCTCTGCAACCGATATTCCCTGGGGGTGTAGCCGACATGGCGTTTAAAGAAGCGTACGAAATGCTGCGGATACTGGAATCCCAGTTCATAGGCCACCTGCCCGATGGTTTTGTTCGGGTCGAGAAGCCCCTCCTTGGCCGCGTCGATCATCTTCAGCTGGATATACTCCTGAGCCGATTTCCCGGTCTCCTTCTTCACCAGATCGCCGAAATAATTGGGCGACAGGCATATTTTGCTTGCAAAATAGCGTACCGAAGGTAATCCTTCCCTCGCAGCGGCGCCGCCCGTAAGGTAATCGTCGAGCAACCGCTCGAAACGTGCCAGGACATCGAGATTCATGTCCCCGCGCGTGACGAACTGGCGCTCGTAAAAACGCATACAATAGTCGAGCAGCAGTTCTATATTGGTCGCAATAAGCCCCTTGGTATGCTTGTCGATGGCGTGGCGCAGCTCCATGCGGATTTTTTCCAGGCAGTCGAGGACAATCATACGTTCTTCCTCCGACAGATGCAAGGCTTCGTTGGACTCATAGGAAAAAAACGTATATTTCTTAATCTTCTGCCCCAGCGACGTACCGCGGATAAAATCGGGATGAAACAGCAGCCCGACCGATTTCTTGGGAACACCCTCCACGTCGGTATACCCCACCGTCTGCCCCGGAGCGATGCAGATGACCGTCTGGTCGTCAAAATCATAACTCGTCTTGCCGTAGTCGATCCGGCATCCCGCAGTCTCCTTGAGGAATACCGAATAGAACCCCATCGTCATCCGGTAGTTTCCCTGGCTCTCGGCCGTATCGAACGAAACGACGCCGACCTGCGGGTGGCGGGTCTCGAACCCGAAGAGTTTGTTATACTGGTCGACAGTGTCGATTTTCAGGATTTCTTCCATGGCTTTTTTCTTTACCTGTTACAAAGATAGTGTTTTTGCAGATTCGGCCCACACGCCGGGCCGCCGAAACAGTAATTGGGGTAATATTATCCGTAATAGGGGTATATTACTGTACATCAGCATATTTCATAGACAACCAAACCAGTAATCAGGGTAAATATATCCGTAATACGTATACAAAACGAATGCCCCGCGGGATGTAGTTTTGCAGTGTGGAAAAAACATCAAACACAATAGAGCCATGAAAACAAAACTGAATTTCAACATGTGGATCCCGACCCGCATCCTTTTCGGGGCGGACGAACTGAAAAACCTGCACAGGCAGGAGATGCCCGGGAAAAAGGCGCTGCTGGCAATTTCGAACGGCAAGTCGACCCGGGAAAACGGCTATCTGGCCGCCACGGAGGAACAGCTCCGGCTGGCGGGGGTCGAAAGCGTGGTGTTCGACCGGATCGAAGCGAACCCCTTGAAATCCACCGTCATGGCCGGAGCGGCAGCGGCACGGGAGCACGGGTGCGACATGATCGTCGCATTGGGAGGCGGCAGCGTCATGGACGCCGCGAAGGCCATAGCCCTGATGGCATCCAACGACGGCGACCTGTGGGACTACGTTTTCGGCGGGACGGGCAAAGAACAGCAGGCCGGACACGCACCGTTGCCGCTCATCGCCATAACCACGACGGCAGGAACCGGGTCGGAAGTCGATCCGTGGGGAGTCGTAACCAACGAACAAACCCATGAAAAGATCGGCGTCGAAGCCGGATTTCCCGTACTGGCCGTAGTCGATCCGAAGCTGATGCTCACCGTGCCGCCGAAATTCACGGCATACCAGGGGTTCGACGCATTGTTCCACAGCGTGGAGAGCTACATTTCGAAATTCGCCAACCTCGCAAGCGACATGTACGCACTGACCGCCATCGAGCACATCGCCCGCAACCTGCCGCGCGCCGTGGCCAATGGCGACGATCTCGAAGCTCGGACCCGCGTGGCCTTCGGCAACACCCTTTCCGGCGTGGTGATGTGCCTGAGCGCCACGACCAGCCAGCACTCGATGGAACACGCCATGTCGGCCTACCACCAGGATCTGCCCCACGGCGCCGGGCTGATCATGCTCAGCAGGGCTTACTTCTCGTTCTTCATCGACCGGCACGTCTGCAACGAGCGTTTCGTACGGATGGCCCGTGCAATGGGGATGGAGCAGGCCGCACAGCCCGGGGATTTCATCACGGCGCTCACCCGCTTGCAACAGGCATGCGGCGTCGCCGACCTGAGGATGTCCGACTACGGCATCACCCCCGGAGAGTTACAGCAAATGACGTTCAACGCATTCGACACAATGCCCGGACTGTTCGAATCAGACCGGCACAGGCTGAGCATCGACGAATGCACAGCCATCTACCGAGCCGCCTATAAATAACCCGAAAAAACGACACGATCATGAAACGACCATTAATTCTGACAACAGCCATACTTATGATACTCGGCACGAACACATCCGTCGCACAGGGCGATGCAGACAATTTCTACAAAAGCAATTCGGTAAACACCGAGAAAGTATCCTTTTCCAACCAATACAAAATGAAAGTAGGCGCCCGGCTCTTCCTGCCCAAGGAGCTGGAGGAAGGGCGAAAATACCCCGCCGTCATCGTCGGGCACCCGATGGGCGCAGTCAAGGAACAGAGCGCCGGTCTGTACGCCACGAAACTGGCCGAATGCGGGTTCGTCACGCTGGCACTCGACCTCTCCTTCTGGGGTGAAAGCGACGGAGAACCGCGCAATGCCGTCCTGCCGGATGTCTATTCGGAGGACTTCAGCGCGGCGGTGGATTTCCTCGGCACCCGCCCCTTTGTCGACCGGGAACGTATCGGCGTTGTAGGGATCTGCGGCAGCGGCAGCTTCGCCATCAGCGCTGCGAAGATCGACCCCCGCCTGAAAGCCATCGCAACGGTCAGCATGTACGACATGGGGGCAGCCAGCCGCAACGGGCTGAAACACGCCCTGTCGCCCGGAGAGCGCAAACGGATCATCGCCCAGGCTGCCGAACAGCGTTATGCCGAATTCCTGGGCGGGGAACCCCTTTACACCGGCGGCACAGTACACGAACTGACGGCCGAATCCACGCCGATCGAGCGCGAATTCTACGAATTTTACCGTACGCCGCGCGGGGAGTTCACCCCAGACGGGGCCACGCCGCGCACGACTACGCACCCCACACTGACCAGCAACGTGAAATTCATGAACTTCTACCCCTTCGCCGACATCGAGACCATCTCGCCGCGGCCGCTGCTCTTCATCGCAGGTGAGAATGCCCATTCGCGGGAGTTCAGCGAGAACGCCTACCGCCTGGCTGCCGAGCCGAAAGAGCTTTACCTCGTGCCGGATGCAGGGCATGTCGACCTCTACGACCGGACAGGCCTGATCCCGTTCGGGAAACTGGAAACATTCTTCAGGGCTGCGCTGAAATAATCCCGCTGCGCGGGCAACAGTCCCGGAAGCACACCGGGATGCCGCACCTGTCCGGCGCCCGCGTACCCGGGATCGACCAACCTGTAAAACCAATAAAGAACGACTATGAAAAAATTATTGTTACTGCCCCTCATGCTGCTATCGCTGGTACTGCCGGCGGCATGCGGGGAATCGGGCGACGACCCCGCCCCTTCCGGAGGGCACCCCGGTCAACCGGAGACGCCCGGCGGAAACGAGGGCGGCGACCCGGGCGAAACATCGCTGAAAATCGGCATCACGGTCGGCAGCCGCACGATTACCGCCACGATGGAGGACAATGCCGCCGCACGGGATTTCCTTTCGCGCCTGCCGCTGGAGGTGACGTTGTCGGATTACAGCAACGCCGAGAAAATATTTTATCCCTCGCCGGCGCTAACGACCTCCAAGGTCGCACGCGGCTGCACCCCTGCACCGGGCGACATCACGATCTATGTCCCGTGGGGCAATGTGGCCATATTCTACAAAAGCGGGTCGCGGAGCAACGACCTGATCCGGATCGGGCGCATCGACGGCAACGGAATCGAAGCCCTCAGCATCCCCGGCTCGCTTAGCGTCCGCATCGAAAGACAACGACGGGAAACACCGGAAAACAATAGCGAACAAAATCCGACATGACGGAGCGGAAGAAGCAGTCGTCGTATGGCTTTGCAGCCCCGGAGCGAGCTACATTACGGGCCAGGCAATAACCGTCGACGGCGGATATACGGCCATGTAAATTCAAACTAAAAACAACAATGATGCAGATAAAAAACACCACCTACGGAGGCGAACGCCCGCTGTTCGCCTCGCACGGCCTGCGCATGGAGCACGTAACCGTCCAGGCCGGCGAATCGGCACTCAAGGAGTGCTCGGACATCGAAGCCGTCGATTGCCGTTTCGAAGGCAAATACCCTTTCTGGCACGTCGACGGGTTCGTCGTCCGGAACTGCCTCTTCACCGAAGGTGCACGCGCGGCGCTGTGGTATTCGCGCAACCTTACGATGAGCGACACGCTGGTCGAAGCCCCCAAGATGTTCCGCGAGATGGACGGCATCCGGCTGGAGAACGTACGGTTGCCTTTTGCGCAGGAAACGCTCTGGCACTGCCGCAACGTGCGGCTGCGCAACGTGCGGGTCGACAAGGGCGATTACATTTTCATGCACGGCGAAAACATCCGCATAGAGGATTACGCACAAAGAGGCAACTATTCGTTCCAATACTGCCGCAACGTGGTGATCCGCAACGCCGTCATCAACTCGAAGGACGCTTTCTGGAACACCGAGGACGTGACGGTCTACGACTCCGAGATCAACGGCGAGTACCTGGGCTGGCACTCGAAGCGGCTGCGGCTGGTCAACTGCAAAATATCGGGCACCCAGCCTCTGTGTTACGCCACGGATCTCGTACTGGAAAACTGTACGATGGCCGACGACTGCGACCTGGCGTTCGAATACTCGACATTGCAGGCCGCCATAGACGGCCCCGTCCGCAGCGTGAAGAACCCCCGCAGCGGTTCGGTCACGGCCGAAAGCTACGGGGAGGTCATCCTCGACGGGAATGTCAAGGCACCGGGCGACTGCCGTATCGCAACGTGGGACAAACAAAGCAACTGCGCATAGCTGGAATGCGATTTCGATGCCGGGAAACGGAGCATCGGGCATTTTTTTTGTAAATTCGGAACAAAACAATAACGCCATGAAAAAGATATGGGCCTATATTCTCCCGACAGCGCTGTGTTTCGTTCTCGGGGGACTTGCCGGATGGTTGCAGCAAGACGCGATCGAGGAATGGTATCCGCTGCTCGACAAACCGACGCTGACACCGCCCAATGCGGTTTTTCCGATCGCATGGAGCATCATCTATCTCTGCATGGGTATCTCGGGCGGGCTGGTACTGACCTCCGAAGCCCCCGCCCGTAAAAGTGCGGTGAGGCTATGGTTCCTCCAGTTAGGGTGCAATTTCCTGTGGAGCATACTCTTCTTCGTCTGCCGCAGCCCCCTGCTGGGCATGGCGGACATCGTGGTGCTCGACGTCCTGGTGATTCTCTATCTCGTCCGCAGTGCAAACGTACGCGCCGCTGCCGCATGGCTCTTCGTCCCTTACCTCTGCTGGATCCTTTTCGCCACCTACCTCAACGCCTATATTCTCGTTGCGAACGGGACGGGGCTGTAAACCGGGGAAAGGCGCGATGTGCAGCAGGACGAAGATTTGAAAAATCCCCGGGAAGGAAACTCCCGGGGATTCGACGGCGTATCACATAAGGCGGCTATTCCAGCAACGGCAACCTGCCCAGCATATCCCTGAGCCGGATCGCCGTACGGGGCATCGGCTCGGCGACCGTAAGGCCCACCAGCTCCTTTTCAGCCGCAATATCGTTTATCACGCGGATGACCGCCTCTATTTTCATCCCGTCGGGATCGGTGCCGACCGCCGCAACGATCTCCGCCGGGTCGAGCACGTCCATATCGAAATGAACCACCACCTTCGACGCCCCGCACGATTTCAGCCAGGCCCGGAGCGCATCGCTGTCCGCAGCCACCTCTTCGGGGGTGAGATGCTTTATCCCGTACTGATGCTGGCGGGCCTTGATCTCGCCCCGCTCCCAGTTGCGCAACCCTACGAACAGGATCTTCGACGGGTCGAATGCGGCGGGCAGTTCCGCCACGATCTTCGCATCGCCGTGCCCCATGCAGGCCGTCACGGCCATGGCATGGTAGCCGGGATAGGGATCGCCCGGAAGCGTGATGTCGGGATGGGCGTCGATCCATACCATCGCCACGTCGCCGCCGTATTTCGCGGCAAGGTAGGTAAACGGCACCACGCTCACGGAGCAATCCCCGCCCAGGGTCACGATCCTGCCGGGATCGCTCGCCCGCAGCATCCCCAGCGCGGCTTTCGTCTGCCGGAGGATAACGTCGCGGTCGAGTACACCGTCCGTCACCCTGCGTTCCCCGATCTGGGTGGAGACGGGAACGGTGAGCGTTTCCTGCCCGCCGCAGGGAGCCAGGAAGTCGAGCAGCTGCGCCCCGAGGTAATATCCCCGTGCGGCATCGTCGGGATCCTTTACCTCGGGCACCATTGCCGCGACATTGCCGCCCTGCCATTGCGGGTAGATCAGGCGGATCGTCGATGTATTTGTTTTCATAACTTCGCTGTTTGTCGGTACTTTTTGCTGCACTCCGCCAGAAACCACTCCGCCGGCCAGCACGCCGGGCAACAAAAATCCTTTCATAGCGGGTTCGTCCCTTTTGCAGGACATGCAAAAATACGAAATGCCTCCGGGAGATGCAAGTACGTGCAAATTATTCGTATATCGATAAATTTACGGGATGGACAAATTGCGGAAATACGGCTGGCAGTTATTCGGGAAGCGTTATTTTTGCACAAAACCGATCTCTGCTGGAAGCCGCGCACAGGAGTAACGCATTTTACCCGGGCAGATCCCTACCGATACGGAAATTCTACGCCCTCCCGATTGCGAGGCCGGGCGATTTTTTTTGTGATTTGTATAACAATCAAAAAAAATAATTACCTTTACGCCGTTATGGTTCCTGCCCGGTATGCCGGACAGGATGAAAAGGGAATCCGGTGAAAATCCGGAACAGTACTCGCTGCTGTAAGTCCCCTCCTTCGGGAGAAGTTGTTTATCGTACTCTTTGCCACTGGTTTAAACTGGGAAGGCGCGATAAACGGGACGAGTCAGAAGACCTGCCTTAACGATTGATTTGCACCCGCGGGTTTCGGGTTGGAATCGAATGGTACGGTCGTCGTTATCGCAACGCACTCCCTCCCCGATTTGATTTTCAGCAGTTTCCTGTCGTGCAATCACCCGCGTGATTCGAATGACAATGGGAATAATTCATAACAGACAGGGTTATACAACGGGAGAGGCTAATCCGCGCCCCGTCCGGATCTCCTGTTCATCCTCTACGCTTGCCGCAGGCCGTCGCCTGTCGGCAGGCGTTTTTTATCCCCCGGAAATCAAACCGATTAATAATTAAAATCTGAAAAGCATGAAACAACTATTTACCCTTTTGGCAATAACCCTGTTCGGTGCTGCGACATGGAGCTGCTCGTACGACGACGACGATCTGTGGAAGGAGATCGACGGGATCAAGACCCAACTCGCGGAACTCAACAAAGAGGTTTCGGCGCTGCAAACGCTTGTGGATGCCCTGCGCCAAAGCAAGACGATCTCCGATGTGACCCAGACGGACACCGGATACACCATCACGTTCAACGACAACACCTCCGTTTCGATTGCCGACGGCAAGAACGGTACGAATGCCCCGGAGGTCGGTATCGACCTGTTCGAGGGGGGCTACTACTGGACGATCGGCGGCAAGGGCAACTGGCTGACCGATGCGGACGGCCACAAAATCCCGGTAGCTGGCAAAGATGGTTCGAAACCCGAAATGGCCGTCGATGCCGACGGTTACTGGATTGTGGACGGAGCGCGCATCAAAGATGCGGCCGGCAACGACGTAAAAGCGACGGGAAGCAACGGAAAAGACGGGGATTCGTTCTTCAAATCGGTCAGCGACGGCGACGATGCCGTAACGTTCACTCTGACCGACGGCACGGAAATCGTCATTCCAAAAACTTCGGTGTCCTCATTCTGTTTTGTACAGCCCGACGACGGCCATTCGTACTTCGTATTCGACTTCGGCAAGAAAAAGACGCTGACGCTGAATACGACGGATGTGGAAACCGCCGACTTCATGAATATTCCCGAAGGGTGGAAGGCGTCGCTGAACCTTGCGAAAAATAGCGTAACCGTGCAGGCTCCGGCGGCTTCGGATGCAGCTTACTCAGGCGGCATCATCACGCTGATCGGGATCGATAAAAAAGGGGATACGGTCTTTGCCTCGGCCGACGTGTGCGCTTCGGTGGACTACACGGACAAGGACGGTACGTTCGTGGTCTGCGAGGGCAATATGACTTCAGTAAACGGTATGCTGGTCTACTACGACAAGGCCGGCAAGGAGTACCGGGAGGTATTCGAGCAGGCCAACGGCGGATTGGAGATCGGCAACGTCGTACAGGATATGTTCATGGCCAACGGAAAAATCTACCTGTTAACCCAGAACGGCGACCGCATGGGCGGCGCAGGCCGTTTCGTTGTGTGCGATGCCCGGACGATGCGCATGGAATTCGCCGACCCGCTGGTATTTAAAACCCCCGAAGACAAAGACACATGGCCTCAGCATCTGGTCGTTGTAAGTGCAACGAAAGCCTATGTTCAATATTCCGATTCAAGTATGGAAAGCACTTCGGGCATAGTCGCCCTGACCCTCGGTGAAAATTCGGTGCAAATCGGCGCGACCCTCGAAGGCACGTTCGGAGCCTTTACTTCGGTGGGCGCGATCAAAACCCGCATGGTCTATTCACGGGGTAAGATTTATGCGGGATGCGGACACAGCGTCGTTATCATCAATGCCGAAAGCGGAACGGTGGAAAAGCGGCTGACCTATGAGGGCCGGCAAGTAAAAGGCATCGTCAAAGGTGCCGACGGCAATATCTATTTCGCCCTTGCCGGAACCTATTCCGGCACGAGCCCGAATATGGGAACCCTGACCTCCGATCCGATGATCGTTGGCATCGATCACTCGGGCACGGTCGTTTCAGAAAAAGAACTTTCCGGAGGTGTTCGATTCCCGATCGCAACATGGTCTCCGGCTATCGGCATGTGCGCCAGTTTCACCGATCCTTATCTCTATTTTGTGGATACCGATGCTTTCAACGCCACGAGCGCAACGCGGTACAATTACCAGACGCAGACCGTCGATTACAAATATCTATCTGGAAATGAAACGATTTACGGCATTATGGGGCAGCATCCGACAACCAATGTGTTGTGGGTCGGCAAGTCGAGCTACGTCGATTCGAATATCTACACCTATGACGTGAGCGGAACTTCCGCCTCGGAAATCAACCATTTTTCCTATCCCACGCAGAAAGGTGCCAGCCCGGCCGGGATCGATTTCGTCTACCGTTTCTCCGAAGCGTATATTAACAAATAAAGCATAAAGAGATGAAAAAACTGTTATCCTGTTTATTTGCTGCGTTGTTCGTGTTGTCGTCCTGCAACAAAGACGATGTGATCGAGGTCGATTCGCAGACGGCCCCCCGTATCACGCTCGACAGCGAGAATGCGGTTTACACCATCAAATCAGGCCGGGAACTGACGATCAGCCCCACTTATGAAAACGCGGACAAGGCACTCTATGTGTGGAAAATCGACGGAAAAGTCGTCGGCACGCAACCCGCCCTTACGGTGTGCGAACAAACCGTAGGCGAGTTGTTCGTGCTCCTCCAAGTGTCGAACCGTTACGGCACGGCCTCCGAGGAGCTGCGTGTGGATGTGGTAGAACTGGAAATCCCGACAATCAGCCTGCCGGTTCCCGAAAAAGGGTATACGATTCTGGTCGGCAGTCCTCTGACGCTGAAACCCTCCGTAATCGACACCTCGATCCCCACGACCTGCACATGGAGCGTGAACGGCAAAGAGGTTTCCTCCGAAAAGGAATTTACATTCGACACGTCCGAAGCCGGAGATTATACGCTCGAATTCGCCACCCGCAATGAGGACGGCGAGGACAGCAAGGAATTCGGGGTAAAAGTCTGCACGATCGACGAAATGCCGTTCAGCTGGACATTCGATCAGACGGTCTTCAACCTATCCGCCGGCCGCCGCATCCGTCTGATGCCTTTCGACATTACCAATGCGTTCGATGCCAGTTATACCTGGTCGGTAAACGGCAAACAGGTGCAACAGTCCTCCGATCCGGTATATATTTTCTCCGAATCGGCCGAAGGAACGTACACGGTCAAAGTCGAAATGAAAAACTCATATCTGACGGTTCCTCAGGAATTGACCGTCAATGTCTGCCCCGCAGAAGGCCGATACTACCGTGCCGGATCTCCGGCAAGCAGCAAGGATTGGAACAAGGTCTACGAGTTTCTTGCCGCTCCCGGACAATTCGTCAACGAACGTTATGACGTGACGACGATGGACGCAGCGTGCGCCTATGCCGAGTCCCAGATGAAACTCAACACCTACGTGTCGCTGGGAGCTTTCGGCGGCTATCTGGTAGTCGGCTTCGACCACAGCATTGAAAATGACGGCGGCTACAACATCGGCATTTCGGGCAACTCGTTCGACGGTTCATCCGAACCAGGCATCGTATGGGTCATGCAGGACGAAAACGGCGACGGACTGCCGAACGACACATGGTACGAACTGAAAGGCTCCGAATACGGTAAGCCTGAAACGACACAGGATTATGCCGTGACCTATTACCGTCCACGCGCTGCCGGCATGGAGGTGCAGTGGACGGACAACAAGGATGCGAGCGGTTCCGTCGATTACCTTTCGCAATTCCATACGCAGGACTACTATTATCCGGCATGGGTCGAGGCTGACAGCTACACGCTGCGCGGCACTTGCCTCAAGGCCAACAATTACGACCAGTCGGGCAACGGTTCCTACTGGGTCAATCCGGCTTACGACTGGGGCTACGCGGACAACTTCAGCCCGATCGACCGTCTGACCGACGATCCGAACTCCGGAGCGGGCGTCAACGCCAACCATTTCCGGATTTCCGACGCCGTCACTTTCGACGGCAAGCCCGCCGGCCTCAAATACATCGACTTTGTCAAGGTACAGACCGGCATTCAGGCAAAAAGCGGCTGGCTGGGCGAAATTTCGACCGAAGTGTTCGGCGTATTCGATTACAACATGACCAAAAAGAAATAATACGATGAGAAAAATACTGATCCTGGCCGCGGCGGTTTTCGCGTTCTGCGGCTGCAACGACAAAGAGGAGAACCAGCCCTTTGCCGGCATCGACAACCACATCACTTCGTTCGCGCTCACCGCCAAGGACGGAACGGTATACCGCGCCGCACTCGTCGGCGACGAAATCGTGGTTTCCATTCCCCGCAATGTGTCGCTCGAAGGTGCTACTGCTGACTACGAACTTTGCGAGCAGGCGATCCTGTACCCCGATCCGGCGAGGATCACCGACTGGGACAACGAACACCGTTTCCGCGTCATGGCCTATAACCAGACCCTGCGCGACTACGCCTACTCGGTCAAGCGTAACGACGTTACGGCCGGCAGCGTCGCACTGCCGACACAGGCCGATGTCGAAGCGTTCGCCGTAACGGGTGCGACGGTGATCGAGGGAAACCTCACGATCGGCGATTTTTCGGCCTGCGACGATCCCGTGACCGACCTTGCGCCGTTAGCCGGACTGACCGACGTGCGCTACAACATCGTCGTAGGCAACTCATTCGCTGGGGAAAAACTCTCCGGGCTCGAAAACCTGCGTTCGGCAGGCGGTCTGGTGTTGGGAACGGCCACCACGCCGCTTACGACCGCCCAGGATTTCGACGTGGTACTGCCCGCCCTCGAATCGCTCGGACAGCTCTCGGTAAACGGCAATACGGTCGCCAAACTCGACCTGCCGAAACTCGTATCGACGGGGACGGTCTATATCAATGCAGCCAAACTCTCCGTTTTCAATGTTCCGGCGCTGAAGGAGTGTACGGGCGATCTGACGATCCTCTCCGGCACAAATGCCTCGACCGGCAACAAGGCCCTGGCCGCACTCGGACTCTCGTCGCTCGAAAAAGTAACGGGTTCGCTGTCGCTCCAGTATCTCAGCGAATTGCAGTTATTGGAACTCCCGAAGATCGCCTCCATCGGCGGCAACTGCACGCTGACTTACCTGACACAGCTCAAAGTACTCAATATGCCGGAACTGGTGCATCTGGGCGGTGCATTTACCTGGAACTACCTGACGGCAGCGACCACATTCGCAATGCCGAAAGTTCCTTCGCTGGCCTCGTTCTCGCTCTCGGACAGTAGCTCTGCAGCCATGCTTTCCAGCATCGACCTCTCGTCGCTCGAAAAGGTACGTGCGGATTTTAAGATCGACACGAAATTTTCAAGCGACCGGCTCGAACTGCCCGCGCTCGAAACCATCGGAGGACAGTTCTGCCTGCGCTACCTTTCTCTGATCGAAACACTCTCCATCCCCCGGCTCACGGCCTGCGAAAACATCTATTTTTACCAGTTGAACCTGCTGCCGTCGCTCGACCTGTCGGGCGTGGAGTCGCTCCCGAAGGTCGAACTGATCGCCTGTTACAAACTGGCGAAGGTCAGGGTTCGGAAAAATGCGCTGGGCGATCTGTCGCTGAACGGCGGTTCGAGAGCGTGCGACTTCACCGCACTCGAAGGCGCTGAAACCATCTCGGGAAAACTCAGCGTTTCCAATTATACGCAGAACGACCTGATTACCTTCCCCGGCATTAAATCCATCGGTACCTATTCGCAGTCGGGCGGCAAAGCCAACGGCCAGACAACTGTTTCATTTCCCGATCTGGAGCAAGTCGGAACTTTCCAGATGAGCAGTTGTTCGTACCTCAAAAAACTCAGCGCCCCGAAACTTACCGAGGTGACGGACAAGTGGGACACGAGCTATATGCAGTATGTGGATGAAGGCGATCTCGAATTACCCTTGCTGCGCAAGATCGGGGTATTCAAATTCTGGGGCGGAACCTACTCCGGTGCGGCCAGCCAAATGAAGCTGACAGGCATGGCCGATTTCGCGGGCGTCACTGAAATCGGTTCGGTAGATATCAAATACTGGGGCAAGATGACCGATTTCTCCGGGCTGAAAAATGCGCTGCCGTCACTTTCGGCCGACAAGTGGAATGTCTCGGGCAACGGTTATAATCCGACCTGGGAGCAAATAACCGCAGGGGAGTATGTCAAGCCGTAGGATGAACCGCTTTATATTCATCGTCGCAGGCTGTTGTTCGGTTCTCACCGGCTGTATGAAGTGGGACTACGATCTCGGTCGGGAGATCGCAGTCCGCCCCGAGGTGGGACACGGGCTGTTCATCACCAACGAGGGGAATTTCCAATACGGCAATGCCACGCTCTCGTTCTACGACACGCAAACCCGTAAGATCGACAACGAGGTGTTCTTCCGCGCCAACGATCAGAAGCTGGGCGACGTGGCACAGTCGATGACGATGTACGGCGGCTTGGGCTGGATCGTCGTGAATAATTCGCATGTGATCTTTGCCATCGACCCCGTGACCTTCAAAGAAGTCGGGCGCATCACGAACCTCACCTCCCCGCGCTATATCCATTTTTTGTCGGACGAAAAAGCCTATGTCACACAAATCTGGGACAACCGCATTTTCATCGTCAATCCCAAACGGTTCGAGATTACGGGATACATCGACTGCCCGGGTATGACGATGGAAACCGGTTCGACCGAACAGATGGTGCAATACGGCAAATACGTCTACGTGAACTGCTGGTCTTATCAGAACCGGCTGCTGAAGATCGACACCGAAACGGACAAGGTGGTCGACGAGCTGGTCGTCGGCATCCAGCCCACGTCGCTGGTGATGGATAAGTACGACAAGATGTGGACGATCACCGACGGCGGTTATGAGGGCAGTCCCTACGGGCACGAGGCCCCCTCGCTCTACCGTATCGACGCCGCAACTTTCAGGATCGAAAAACAGTTCAAATTCAAATTCGGCGACTGGCCCTCGGAGGTGCAGCTCAACGGCGGACGCGACACGCTCTACTTCATCAACAACGATATCTGGCGGATGCCGGTGGTGGCCGATCACGTCCCCGTGCGGCCGTTCCTCAAATACAAGCAGACGAAATTCTACGGCCTGTCCATCGACCCCAACACGTCGGAAGTATACGTGGCCGACGCCATCGACTACCAACAGAAGGGGATCGTCTACCGCTATTCGCCCGAAGGAGAGTTGCTCGACGAATTCCGGGTGGGAATTATTCCGGGGGCTTTTTGTTGGTATTAAACCGATACGCAATATGAAGAAACCAATACTTCTGTTTATCGGTTTGTGCCTCGCCGTAACAATCACTGCACAAGAAAAACCGGCCGGCAACGGCTGGTGGAACAACAACCCCTCGCTGGTGATGCCCATTCGTGAGGTCGGTGTTACAGGAATTCGTCCGATGAAAGAGATCGGCGTACAAAAAACACAACTGGACACCCTCGTCCTGCACGAGAACATCGCCCTGTCGATGGCCGACGTGCTGACGTTCAATACGGCAATCTTCATCAAACAGTACGGCCGGGCCACGCTTTCTACCGTGGCATTTCGCGGTACGGCGGCATCGCACACGCAGGTGATGTGGAACGGCATGCGTATCAACTCCCCGATGCTGGGCATGACCGATTTTTCGATGATCCCGTCCTATTTCGTGGACGACGCGACGCTGCTGCACGGCACCTCGTCGCTCAACGTCGTGGGCGGCGGTCTGGGCGGGGCGATCACACTGGCGACCAAACCCGCCGATACACGCGGATTCAAAATGCAGTATACACAGGGAATCGGCTCGTTCTGGACGACGGACGAATTTCTGCGGCTGACCTACGGCGACGACCATTGGCAGACCTCGACGCGCGTGGTCTACTCCTCGTCGCCCAACGAATTCAAGTACCGCAACCGCGACAAGAACGAAAATGTCTACGACGACGATAAAAATATTATCGACACCTACCACCCCATCGAAACCCACCGTGACGGCGATTTTCATGACTTTCACGCCTTGCAGGAGGTCTATTACAATACCGGCAAGGGCGACCGTTTCGGGCTGAACGCCTGGTTTCTCACCTCCAAGCGCGGCCTTTCACAAACGACCGTCGATTACGGCGATCCGAAGGATATTCTGCACCAGCAGCGCGAACGCACCCTGCGCAGCGTACTCTCGTGGGATCATCTGCGTCCTACATACAAGGTCGGAGCAAAAGCCGGTTACATCCACACATGGCTCGGCTACGATTACGCCCGTGACAAAGGGAACGGCGAATGGGCCTACATGATTACTTCGCGCAGCAAGGTAAACACGCTTTTCGCATCGGGCAACAGCGAATTTTACGTCGGCAAAAAATGGCTTTTCTCGGCCGACATTGCCCTGCACCAGCATTTCGCGAAAAATCAGGATCGCAACATCATCACCCAGCAGGGCGACAAGGCGGTGGTCGGTTACGACAAAGCCCGCACGGAACTATCTGCTTATATGACTGCCAAGTGGACGCCTACCGAACGGCTGGGCCTCTCGCTGGCGTTGCGAGAGGATATGTACGGCAAGGATTGGACGCCGCTCATTCCGGCATTCTATGCCGATTACCTGCTCTCGAAAGCCGGAAACGTCCGGGCCAAGGCATCCATTTCGCGCAACTACCGTTTCCCCACGCTCAATGACCTTTACTTCCAGCCGGGCGGCAATCCCGACCTGCAGCCCGAACACGGCTTCACCTACGACGGCGGCGTATCGTTTGCCTTCGCCAAAGAGGGTCGGTACGCGGTTCACGGCGAGGCGACGTGGTTCGATTCCTACATCGACGACTGGATTCTGTGGATACCGCTGGGAGGCAAGCAGGATTTCTGGACGCCGAAGAACCTCAAAAAAGTACATGCCTACGGAGTGGAATTGAAGGCGGGCTTCGACCGAACCTGGAACCGTGACTGGCAAGTCGGTGCCGACGGCAATTTTTCGTGGACGCCCTCGATCAACGAGAGCGAGCCGATGAGCAAGGGCGACGAGTCCATCGGCAAACAACTGGTCTATGTACCGGAGTTCTCGGCGTCGGTAACGGCGCGGCTGGCATGGAAAAGCTGGCGGCTGCTCTACAAATGGTGTTGGTATAGCGAACGCTTCACCATGTCGAGCAACGACTACACGATCTCGGGATATGTACCTCCGTATCTTATGAGCGACATGTCGGTCGAAAAACTTTTCGCCGTACCCTGGGCTGATTTTTCCGTGAAGATCGCGGTCAAAAACCTGTTTAACGAGGAGTATCTTTCGGTGCTGGCTCGTCCCATGCCACGCTTGAATTTCGAGATTTTCCTCGACATACGCCCCAAGTGGGGTAAAAAAAGATAACTCTGCGGCGGCGGGCCTTTTGGTCGCGGTGAACCATTGCAAACATTTCTGCATTTGAATCCCGCCGCCGTTCGTTTACAATCTGTTCGCGGGAACCGGAATAATAGAGATTAGTAGCACGTTGTCTGCCATAACAACGCAATACTCCGGTTTCCGCAGACAGATTTTGCTGATTTTGTATTTTGAAAAAATAGAAAATCTTTACAGCAAACAGAGAAAGGGTCAATGCCCAATTCATGGCAAATAAAAAACGCCCATGATTTGATTATTAAATCATGGGCGTATTAAAAAAGTACCCGGAGCCGGTTTTGAATTGTCAAAATATAGCCAATCCAACAAAATCGAATTTGTACTATAATCATTTATATATCAATAATATATATCCAAATACGTTTGGAAATATTTGTAGCTATTTTCGATACTTTTGCCGACTTGCGGTCGTGGTGCGGTCGTGATAATTTGTTTTATCAAAACAGATTACCTATGTTTGCCGAAACAGAAAAGCACCTTTACTATGGCAACGACCAATTATCTGCTCACCCAAACGCAAAACAGCAGCGGCGAAAGTCAGATTATTTTGCGTACTTACGTTCGACACGACTATCGAATACGCATCCAATCCGGGATATGGGTCAGCCCCAAACGCTGGGGTAAGAAGAACGGCATCACGATACCGACTATTCCTGGAGAGGAACAGGAAATGCTGTTGCAGAAAAAAGAGTTGCTGAAACGCCTGACCGCCTATATTGAAGAAGAGATAAACAAGGTCGAAGAAAAAAACGCGATCGACAAAGGTTGGGGAGAAAAGAAAGTCCGAGCATTTTATAAGCCCGCCAAAGCACCGAAAGAACGTGAAAAATCCTTTTTCGCCGTGATAGATACCTACCTATCGACACACAAGCTGTCGGAACAGCGTCTAAAGAATTTTCGGGTATTAACCCGCTGCCTACATCGTTTCGAGTTATACAAAAGAAAGAAAGGCAGCCGAGGATTTACATTTTCATTCGCCAATCTGACACCGGAGTTATTGCGGCAGATTGAGGATTTTCTACTGGACGAAAAGTCCGTGTTCATGCAATATCCCGAAATATACGAGCAATACCCCTATTCGGCGAAGGTCGCAGTTAAAACGCCCAAACGGAAACGCCCGCCCACGCTCGACCAAGAGGGTAACGAAGTGCCTAAAGGGATGCCGCAACCCCGCGGACAAAATTCGGTGGCAGATATGCTGACCCGTTTCCGGGCGTTTATCCTTTGGGCTATTGATAACGGATTTACGATCAATAACCCGTTCAAGCATTTCACTATCGGCGAGATCGTGTACGGCACGCCTATCTACATCAGCAACGACGAGCGCAACAAGCTATTCGCAACCGATCTTTCTGATGACAAAGAGGTCGAAACGCAACGGGATATTTTCGTATTTCAATGCCTTGTCGGTTGCCGCGTGAGCGACCTTTACAAAATGACCTACCGCAGTATCATTAACGGTGCTATCGAGTATATCCCACGCAAAACCAAAGAAGATCGCCCAATAACCGTCCGCGTTCCACTGAACGATACCGCGATGAAACTGATTGCCAAGTATCAGGATTATAGCCGTGATACCTTATTTCCGTTCAACACGGAGCAGGATTACAACCGCAAGATTAAAAAGGCATTTCGGCGTGCCGGGCTGGATCGCGTCGTGACCGTTCTCGATCAACAGACCCGGCAGGAGGTTCAGCGGCCGTTATACGAGGTGGCATCCTCACACATGGCGCGGCGCACATTTATCGGCAACATCTACAAGAAAGTCAAAGACCCAAATCTGGTCGGAGCATTGAGCGGCCACAAAGAGGGCAGCAAGGCTTTCGCCCGCTACCGCGACATCGACGAGGAGATGAAAAAGGAGTTGATCGGTTTTCTCGATTAGATTTAATGCGCTCGCCGACGAGGAACCATTATTTTGATCTGCGGTTCGTAAGATTTTAAACCCTCATCTCCAGTTAATATTTCAACCTGATATCCTGCTTCTGAATAATAATTCACAACATCAACGATTGACGCATCTCCTAGAGATTGTCCGGACACAGCAGTATCCTTCCAACGATCTGCAAGATTTTTCAACCCATCTTTATTCCATAATTCACTTTGATGAGTAAAAGCTGCCCAAGGCGTTGATTCATCGGCTGCTTTTTTTATAAACTCTGCAAAATTATTCGCTAATGCAAATCTATCTCCATGACATTGAGCAATATGATTTCCTGTCTCAATAATTGCCGCTAAAGGAAGTACTAAAACTGTATTTACCGCAATTTCATCACTTATTTTCCTATTGACTCTTTCATAATCCCAACGATTATTGTCTGGGCCACAGGTTTCTTTACCATTAATACGCAACCAAGTACATAAGACGCTTGTATCGAGGATTAGTATTTTATTCATTTCGACCTAAATTAAATTTTCCCCTGAACCATTAAATCGCCTACAGAGCCTCCAGCCATTAGTTTTGCCAAGTTCGTTTTTTCCTCTAACAATTCAATTTCACTGACCCCTGTTTGTTGATTTCTTTTGACATAAGAAATGAAAGGTATCATAGAATTACCTAGTGCATCTATTAATGCCGGATTATGTGTTGTACACAATATGTCTATTTGACGGCTTTGACCTAACTCTTTAAGCACGTTGACCAATTCTTTTGCACGAGATGGATGCAGTCCATTATCTATTTCTTCAATTATTAGAAGACTTTTTTCTTTGCCGGTTAATAATGCAGTGACTATAGAGATAAAACGTAAAGTTCCATCAGACATTCCCCTAGCATCAATAGTTGTCATCGTTTGTGAAGTCCACCCCTCTTCACTATATAACATTGCATCTGTATCGAATCTACCAACAGTTTCTGCCCAAATTTTATTAATATCTTTTTCTGGTAATGGTCGAATATATTTTGTTAATTCGCGTTCCACCTCCTCTTTTCTTTCCGGAGAAAGTGCAGCCAATACGCCTGCAATATTAGCGGCATCAGTTGATAGTGTTTCTGATAATTGAGAATATACTCTCATATGATTAGGAATCGGATCCAATATAAAAATCCTCCTCAGATTTTCACAAACAACTTTCGCAGCATCACGTACATCTTTGGTTACATTCAAATTTTCAACTTGACTTAAAATAGAGTATGCCCTATTCATGTCTATTCTCCGTTGAGAACCTCTTTTACCTGTGTAGAAATAGACGGGAATTACAGCTTCTCCAGAATTTTCTCGACCAGTATAAAATAGCTGTTTTTCAGCCATTTTAGGGTTGTTTCGATTATTAAGAATTAACTGTTCAGAAATAATTTCACAACCATTAAAATCATCCGTTTTACGCAAAGTGATGATATACTTATACAAAATTTCTTTACGTTCGGTATCGATTACAACTCCAATTTTGCATTCAGTTTGTCCCATTCGGAAAACCCAATCCAAACCACCTCTTAGCGGCGGGATACCTGTTTCGCCATTAATTGCAGCTCTAATCTGCTGCCCATTAGCAATTCTCAACAAAAATAAGAAAGCATCTAGAATATTGGATTTACCACTTGCATTTGTTCCAATAACAAAAGTTAATGGATCAATATTTAATCGAGCTTCTTCAAAACTCTTCCAATTACATAAGAATAATTCTTGTATCATAAGCCATTTATTTTTACAAAAATAATAACTTTACTTTTAACTCTGACAAATTCTACAGAATTCTTACCAAGATAAAAAATCAATAAAGTTCTGAACGATTTTATTTAGATGATAATACTATCTTTGTATCGGTATGAATGCGAAGAAAATAGACTCCTTTCAGCTAATTCCACTATTGATCGTGATCGTAACCACCCTTGTGATGGCTACGATCATACGTTTCATCGTTTTAGCCGCAGGTGCGGACACCGGCACGGCAAATCTGGTATTGGTCATCGTCATCGGGGTATGCGCCATTGTCTATCTGGTCATATCCGTAGTCGTAGGCGAATCGTTTATCCCATGGTTATTCAGGAAACTGCCCAAAGCAGACGTTCCTGCTCCGAATGAAGTTCCGTTTTCTACCGAGCGCGACGAGCCGTCAGAACCAGCACTACCGCCTGTCGCTGCAATCAAAGAAGAGGCGGAGAAGCTTTTTATTGCACGAAGAACTGAAAAACTAAATGTCTTTCTCGAATATACTCACCTGACCGTGGGGCCTTATGTTTCCGCCGAAGGGCTGGAACGCCTGCGCGACTGCATCGCGCGGTATACCCGTGAAGAAGCGTTGCCGGACAACCTGACGCCAATCCGCACCGAGAAACTATCCAATTTCGACCTGTTTCACTTTGGTTGGAATATGGCCGAGTATTTCGACATCGGCAAGAAATACGAGGTCGTGCCGTGGTTGCAAATGGTCTTTGCCAATCTGAAGGATTTGGAACCGTCCTACATCAAAGGCAAACTTTACACCTCGGAAACAAAACGATTTACGATTCCCAATACCACCGACCTACCGGCATATTTGGCTCGTCTGAAAGGATAAACGCCCACATTTTAGAGATAAACGGGAGATTTTAGGGAGATTCCGAGTGATTTTGGACTCCCTGAAATCCCCGTTTTTCTTTGCCCCCGTTCCACTCGAACGGAACGAGACGAATCCATGTTTAACCTTAAAAATTCGATGATGAGTTTTCGAGAATTATTGGAATCCGGGGCGAATGTCAGCGTTACAGTCAAACTGGATGATTTGAGGGCAATCCTCAAAGAAGCGGCGGGGACACTACGTCCCGCCCCACAGGAACCGCCGACCGAAGAGTTCCTTTCGCGCAAAGAGGTGTTGGCCGCATTAAAAATCGACTCTTCCACACTTTGGTGCTGGGAGAAAACCGGGTATATCAGATCGTACCCGTTCGGCGGTCGCAAGCGTTATCGGCGCGATGAGGTCGAGGCGATCCGCACAGGCAGGAAAGGAGGTCGCGGTGAAAGATAAACCGTCGGAGATTCCCTATCTTCGTGTCGGCACGGCTATTCTTAAAAAAGTGCGGATGCCGTTGAGCAACGGACGGAGTATCGAAACCTTGATTCCGTGGAACGCAGAGACGTTACGGCAGGATTTCGGTAAGGACTATTTCGCCAAAATCCCCAAATACGACGGGTTTTGCACCGTGCCCAGCCACACGGACTATCGCCGAGAGATTCACGGATTTCTGAACCGCTACGAGCCTATTTCGACCGTACCTGTCAAGGGGGAGTTTCCGCACGTCCGGGAGTTCCTCACCCATATCTTCGGCAAACAGATCGAATTAGGCTACGACTATCTGCAACTGCTCTACCTACGACCGCAGCAACGGCTTCCAATCCTGCTGTTAGTGTCGCAGGAGCGCAACACGGGTAAGACGACCTTTCTGAACTTCCTGAAACTGATCTTCGAGGGCAATGTAACTTTTAACACGAACGAGGATTTCCGGTCGCAGTTCAACGACGACTGGACGGGTAAGCTGTTGGTCTGTGTAGACGAGGTGTTATTAAATCGCCGCGAGGATTCCGAACGCATCAAGAATCTTTCAACCGCCCGCAGCTACAAGGCCGAAGCGAAAGGCAAGGATCGCCGCGAGGTGGAATTTTTCGGAAAGTTCGTGCTTTGCTCCAACAACGAGCGCAACCCCGTACTGATCGAGTGTGGTGAAACGCGTTACTGGGTGAGGCGTGTTCCGTCGCTCGCACACGACAATCAAAATCTGCTTTCCGATATGCGGCGCGAGCTGCCGGAGTTCCTCTACTTTCTGTTTAATCGCACCCTTTCAACAAAAGAGGAGAGCCGGATGTGGTTCGCGTCGCGCCTGCTGGCGACCAAAGCCCTACGCCGAATCATCCACTACAACCGCAGCAAGACCGAGGCGGAGATGATCGCCCTGATCCGCGACATCATGGATGCGGAAGGTCTGGAACAATACCGTTTCGACATAAGCGACATGATCAATATGCTGGAAATACGCGGCATCCGCTCCGACCACCCGTCCGTGCGCCGCATCCTCTCGGAGAACTGGAGGTTACTGCCTGCGCCACCGACCTACTACGCACGCTATACAATCACCTACAACGGTGAAATAGCAAGACAGGAGAGCAAAACGGCGCGTGTCTATACCGTCACGCGGGAAGTCCTCGATGAACTGCTCCGTTGCGACACTTCCCGGTAAGAATGTAGGATAACGGATTGATTCTGTTTACTCATAAACACTTACATCTCTTACAAATCCTCTAACAAAGTCCTTCAAACGCTTACGCTTCGACAACCGATGACGGGCGTAAGAAAAATGTAAGACTGCAACTTTTTCTTTCACTGCATTTTATACAATTTTATCAACAAACCGACAATTTATGACCGACATACAGCAACTCAAACGTATTTCGATCCGCGACTATCTTTCGCGGCGGGGCATACAGCCAACACGGGAGAACGCCCGCAGCGGCTTTTATCTTTCACCGCTTCTTGCGGAGCATACGCCCAGCTTCAAGGTCGATTATACGCAGAACCTCTGGTACGACTTCGGGACGGGCGAGGGCGGCTCGATAATCGACCTCGTGATGCGGATGGAAAACTGCGACTTCATGCAGGCCGTACAATCGCTCCATAACGGTGAAAGAAAAACGACTGCATCCGCTATTCCTGTTCCGGCAATACCGACCGTCCCCGTGCTCCGCATCCTCTCCGATGCGCCGCTCCATAATGCGGCACTTGTCGCCTATCTGCAAAGTCGGGCTATCGACCCGGCCACCGCATCGGCCTACTGCCGGGAGGTGCATTATACCGTCCGCGGCAAAACCTTTTTCGCCGTCGGGTTCCGAAATGATGCCGGAGGGTGGGAGCTGCGCTCCGAACGGTTCAAAGGCAGCAGCAGCCCCAAACACATCACCACCATCGACAACCGCTCCGATACCATGATCGCATTCGAGGGGTTTATGGATTTTCTTTCCTACCTCTCGCTGAAAATGTACGAACCGCTGCGCATCGACGCAGTAGTGCTGAACTCGGTCGTCAATCTCCCGAAAGCCATCCCGTTCCTCGAACGGCATCGGGCCGTGCATACTTTCTTCGACAACGACGATGCGGGACGCCGGGCTTCCTCCCAAGTACAACAGCTTGCGCCTGCCGTCGAGGTGGTCGATCAATCGTTTTTCCGGAACTACAAAGACGTAAACGAATACCTGCAAGCCCGGCAAAAGAAAGAACAATCGCAACCGATCCGCAAGGCTACGAAACCCGGCCTCAAACTGTGATAGCAATGTATTGCAGTTGTGTATTGCAAGACGTCAGTTTGTGTCCACAAACTGCATCTTGCCCCGCTCCCTGTCGGTCGGGGGATAGCGGTGGGCAATCACTTCGTTCTCGACCCTATTTTTGATTTTATCCATGAAAACAAAAAAGGAAAATACCCCCGTATCCCGCTCGTCGATCATAAAATTCCGCTGTTCGGTCGGCGAAAAAAACATCATCCGCCGACAGGCTGCGGCGTCGGGTAAGAAGCTCTCGGAGTATTGCCGGGGGCAAGCCCTGCACGGAAAAATTTACGCGGCACGACGGCTGATACCCGAAGAGCGGCAATACTTCATCACGCTCAAAGATCAGAACCTCGGCTTTGCGCGGATCAGCAACCTCATCCGAAACCGAGATCCAGCATTGTATCGGGCAATCGAAGAATTTCTTGCCGACGCCAAAACTTTATACAACCGTTTTTTCTAATCTCAAATATTCAAACATGATAGCCAAAGGAAAAGCCATAGCGCACGGCGGCAACGCGATCAACTACGCCCTGCGCGAAAAGAAACTCGGACAAGTGATCGCGTCGAATTTTCTCGGAAGCCAGGAACCCGACCAGATCGTGAGCGAGTTCGAAATGGTTAACTGCCACAACGAACGATGCCGGAACAAATACCTGCGCTTCGAAATCGGCTTTGCTCCGCAGGACGAAAAGAAACTCCGACCGAACGACTTGTTTCAAATCGTGCGGTCGTTCGCCTGCAAAATGAATTTAGGCGAGCACCAATGAATAGCCTGCACGCACAAAGACACCAACCACCTGCATATTCACCTTATCGCAAACCGCATCGGCATCGACGGTAAGGTGTACGACACGACTTTTATGCGCAACCGTTCGGCACGGGTCGCCGAAGATATCAGCCGCGAAATGGGACTGACCATCGCAAACGATGTACATAAGTTGAAACAGCACGCGGCGAAACACGCTGACCCGACACGGCAGGCCGTCAAAGAGCGTCTGCAACGGATCGCTTACGGAGAATTGGGTAAAGGCCATCGGGACATCAAAGACTTTCTAACCGCATTGCGGCAGCAGGGAGTTCGGATCGACCCGATGAAGAACAAGCAGGATCGGATTTACGGACTTCGGTTCGAATATGTCGGGCAGACGTTCAAAGCCTCGGAAATCGGACGCGAGTTCGGCTACCGCTCTCTGCTCAACCAATTCGGCCTGACTGTCGCCGGGCAGAAAGGCACGAGCAAAGTGCCGCAATACCCCGTGCAACGGCAGGAGCGACCGCAGCAACCGAAACGGGAGCAAAGCCCCGGTATCGGCGCATCGCTTATCGAGGGAGCGGCGAACGCGCTCGGCGGGTTGATGACGCCCTCGCACGGCGACTACGATCCGACGCTTGCCGAGTGGCAGGAGATGCTGAAACGCAGAAAGAAAAAGAAAAGAGGACATGGAATATCAAGATAAGAAACCCCGCAAAAATCGGACACAACGCGAAGAGATCGGTGGACAACTGCTCGCCGACTCGATCATCGGTGAGATTGGCCGATTGGAGGAGATCGGACGGCAGGCCAGAGGAACGGCTGAAATGCTGAAAAGGCTGCTCGAACAGGCTGGGAAGACTAAAATCATGGTCGATATAGAACCGCTCAAGGAACACTCCGACACGCTGACCCGCGAACTGAAGAAACTGGTGCATCATGTTAAGCAACCGCAAATTGTTCTGAAGGTCATTATCGGGTTATTTGTCGTTTCATTGCTGGCGACTTGGGCGGCGGGGTATTATGTTCGGGAGTGCCGAGTGTTGGAAGAACGAGCGAAGTACTGGTATGAGCAAAGTCAAAAATCACTCAAATAGCTGAAAATACAAAAATATGGGAGCGTCTAAGATTTGTAATATTAGGCACTCCCATTTATATTCATCAATAAATTTAAATGCTGGGTGCGTGCAAAAGTATTTGTAGAGTATACATAAAGTTGTTAATAGGCAGGGGTTGGTCAATGCTAACTTTCTGTTTCTTGCTTGACGAAAGGCACTAATGGCGAGCACCCCTCCCAATTCACAACGGTATCACGCATTCTTGCTTTGTCATTGAAATTGCGAGAAATATTTCGTATTAAATTACTATAATCATCTTGTCCTTCTTCTTTTTGGTGGTAAAACACCTTAACAGAAGCACAATTTTCATGTTCAAAGAGCGTGTTTAGTAATGTTCGGTCGGAGTTACCGCAGGAGTGCCCCATAACGTATATTTGAAATAGTCCGGCGTGTATGAAGTCCAATAATCGTCGGTAGTTACGTGTCTTGTGGTAGCTGATCGATTTGATATTCTCTAAAAAATCATTGTCCTGCAACTTTTCGATTGTCTTATAGTCATCATCCAACTCGTCCCCATATCCAAAGATGATAGGATTATCTTTCCTGTTTAGCTCCCCATGAATGTTTATCACCTCACAACCCGCATCTTTAGCATATAATCTTTCAGCAGTGTTGGTGTAGTTGAAATTGAGAATTAAGGTCTTGCTTGGAGCAAATGCACTACCAATTGACTGTCTGATCTTTTTTCTCTCGCTCTCCTTTACTATTTCAAGCATATTTGGATAATATCCTTGTGGATGCGTAGAAACAGGTAGTAAAGACAATGCAGATTCCACAAACGATTCTCGAAACAATTCTCTTTTAGTTACGGCTATATCGTTGAGGTCTATTTTTGCATGAAAGGCGCTCGAAATTGACTCTTTTGCCTCTACTTCAGACTTGGATATCCCTGTAAGATATTTTTCAAGAAGGGCTTTAACGGCATTAAACTCTTCATTTAGCATTTTTACACGCTGACTTCGTGTTTGGGCGTTGTCCACTTTAAGTAGCGTCTTTAATGCTTCATAATATTCATTCTCTATATCTACCCAGTTTAATAGGGAGCATTTTTTCGATATTTGTTCAAAAAACTTATTTTTAAAAGTCAAGCGACCAGTTATTTCTTCCCTATTATTTTTATTAAATTCGTTGAGAAAACGACAGAGATCACTATATGGATTCTGAACATCGCAAGAAAGGCCAAATTTGTCAGAACCAGAAGCGTTTTTATCTTTTAACTGAAATTTCACAAAACCATCTTCATATGGTCGTAGATTTACTTGGCCATAAGTGGATGCTTGCCATCGCTCATATTCATTACATATCTTTAAACCATAGTCTGTCCAATATGAATCTATGAAATCTTTGTACGCGGTTTTTAAACCGTGCGCCAAGTCGAATCCATTGCCTATAAGTATGACCCTATTCATAGATAATGATTGTTGGTAGCTCCTTTACCTGTGTGATGAATTGGCTAAATTGCAATACGAAGCGATCCGTTCCGTACATACCTTTTCGGTAATATCGCGCAGCAATTCGATTTTAGGAATCAGCGCGTCGATGTCGGCGCGGGTAACGACAAATCCGTCATTGTAGCGGGCTTCGACGTAGGCGCGCTGGAGCAGCTTGAAAAGGCGTTCCTCTTCGTCGGTGTTGCGGGGAAAGACTTTGGCAAGTTCCAATGTGTAGCGTTTGCAATAGCCCATCAACAACTCCAGGTCGTGATCTTTGTAGCCATAGAGTATATAGACCAGCGGAATGGTGCGCAGGTAGTTCTCAGTAGCTTGATGAAAATGGAAAGAAGCCATTACCAGATCGCCGTCATCAATGTCGTGCCTGGCACTGCGCAAAAAACTATTAGCTTTGGGGAACTTATCATCAAAATATTTCTGCGCAATCTTTTCAATCTCAGCATAATTGAGTTCTCGGCACTCGGATAAGGTATATTCGCCCGAATCATAAAGCATAACCCCCTGCTCCTTAATTTCATAGTAGAAATACTGTCCAAGTTCGAGGTTGTGGTTGAGGCGAGAAATGCTCTCATTGATAAACTGCGGATTAGTGTGCAGACGATCCATCGCCCCGAAAAACTTATCTTTTATTCGGGTGTAAACGTCGTACTCTTTGACACCCAACCGACGCTTGGTAACGATAAAAATATCATAGTCGCTCAAAAAGTAGTTCGTCACGCCGAACTCCGTCCGCTGATCGCAATCGACAAACGTACCACGGGCATAAATGCCGTAGAGAATGACCATTACCACGTCTTTGATCTCGGCCCGGATCAACTCGGTAAGCCGAGCAAGGTCGCGCTGTTTTTCGGCAGGCAAGAATGAGAGCGATGTTTTCATGCACACAAAGTTAGCAAGAAATTCGAAACTCGGATTGGCCTTATGGATTAAAATACTATATTTGCATTTGATTTCCGCTTCGATGGTTTGTTGTAGTGGGACGGTGTGTGCCGTCCGGGAACAAACCATATTTATGCGAAATTACTTCGACTCGGCATAGCCGACGTACATATTACTATAAGGGGTTACAACTCTTTATACCTTTACGCGAACGTGGAAACCTCTTCCAAGAGGGTTTGAAGTGGGTATATAGTTGTCTGACCTTGTTGTGTCTTGCCCTTTAGGGCGGAGCGGCAAGGGCGCAGGACAGCTACCTACTTCGGGTTTTCCACGACCTGCGTAAAGGGGCTGCAAATGCGCCCTCTTTTTATGTCCGTATTGGGGGCGTGAATATCCACCTTCACAACCTATGTTTATCCATGACCGTTTACTATCCGGGCTGCAACTACCTGTTTGCCTCTACCTCCGATAAGCAAGATGTTCCTTATTTCATCCGCCTGCGAAAAGAATACCTCCGTGCTGTCCTGCAAGACCTGCACGATGTTTTCCATCACGTGTATGTTCTGCTTGAAAACCTACCCGAAAACCGTTTTGCCATTGTCCGTTACCATGACCATGTGCGAAGCCTGATGCAGCGTTCGTCCTTCGGTCAGGACGATGCTTTTACGCTTCCACAATTTATGCAGTATTACGACCTGCTTCATGAGAGGGACGAATTTCGTGTACGATTCTTTAACGAAGTATTTTATTACGAACAGAGTTTCGCCCCGTTTGTACTAGAAATAGTTTACAGACAGTATATCAAATACTTAAGCGAACTAAAACTACGGGAAAATGCGCCTGTTAGCCTGACGACCGGATCGATGCGTGATTACAATTTTAACGAAGCCGACGCAAGGAATTTCCGTACCTGTATCGAGGAATGCAATACGAGCGCAGCGGCGGATGTTCAGGTCGAATATGACGTGTTTTCCACGTCGATAGCATCGAAAAATGAGCACCATGAAGAAAAATAGCGATGCGAATTGGATGCGACTGGAGGAGGTAATCCGGGCAACCGGACACAATCCCAATTCATTTGCCCGGCATATCGGGTTATTACGAGGAGAAAACCTTTACCAAATCAAGCGCGGAAACAACGGCATTAGTTTGGACGTAGCGAGGCGCATACACACGAAGTTTCCGCAGTATTCGGTGGCGTGGCTCATGTGTGGCGAAGAAAATGTCGGTATCGTTACCGAGCAGAATGACCCCGTCGTGCGGATTCCCATGTACCAAGATATATGGTCGGATCAGTTCCCTCCGCAGGAATCCCCGGTCAATTATCTGATCCTTTCGGTATCTATTGCTCACAAGGCCGAACTTGCCGTGCCTTACTCGGACGATATTCTGAATCCTTTTCTGCGTGAAGCTATCCTGCTGTTGAAACTACATCAGCCGGAGGACGTGATTCTTTTCGGGAATATTTACCTTGTGGATATGCAAGGAATGAGGCTATTCCGAATAATCAAACGAAACGAACAGCATCCCGATTTGCTTTGCCTTGCAACCAATCAGCCATCTATCTTTAGCGATATGGTCGTGCCAAGAGAACAAATTTCGGGGTTATGGCAGGTGGTTGGAGCCGTGTCTAATATGGTGCGATAGCGCGAAAGTAGAACTATCAACAAAATATTTCTAATTATTTTTTCATCGCAACAGCTAACTTGCGGTCGCAGTGCGGTCGTGGAAGGGAAAATTAAAACTCCAAATAATTGTAATTCAATTATTTGGAGTTCATAAACAGTACCCGGAGCCGGGGTCGAACCGGCACGACATTGCTGTCATTGGTGTTTGAGACCAACGCGTCTACCGATTCCGCCATCCGGGCAAGCCTCTTCCGTAGAATCGGGAGGGCAAAGATAGTCGATTCTTCGCAATTTTCAAAAAATCCGGTTATTTTTCGAAGAAAACCTTGATTTTTTTTGCCTTGGCAGGGCCGACCAGCGCCGTCAATTCCTCGAACGGTGCCGCCTTGACCTTGGCCACGGTGCGGAAATGTTGCAGCAGCGTACGGACGGTCTTGTCACCGATGCCTTCGATCTGTTCCAGTTCGCTATGGATAAAGGCCTTACTACGTTTCTGGCGGTGGAATGCGATGGCGAAACGGTGCACCTCCTCCTGGATGTGCGCCAGAAAGTGAAAAAGGGGTGAGGTGGGACGGATGCCGACCAGCACGGGCGGGAATCCGCAGAGCAGTTCGGAGGTGCGGTGGCGGTCGTTCTTAGCCAGCCCGGCGACAGGTATGTCCAGCCCGAGATACTCCAGCACCTCATGAATGATACCCATCTGCCCTTTCCCGCCGTCGGCAATAATGAGATCGGGCAATTCGGCCCCCTCCTCCTGCAGACGGCTGTAACGCCGGAAGACGACCTCACGCATCGAAGCATAATCGTCGGGGCCCTCCACGGTCTTGATGTTGAAATGGCGGTACTCCTTGCGTGCGGGTTTTCCGTCGCGGAACACCACGCACGAAGCTACCGGATGGGCCCCCTGCAGATTGGAGTTGTCGAAGCATTCGATGTGCCGCGGCTGTCGGTCGAGGCGCAATTCCTTTTGCAGGGCATTCATCAACCGCTCGGTATATCGCTCGGGATTTTTGATTTCGAGGTTCTTGAGCTGCTCGGCACGGTAGATACGGGCGCTCTTCTGCGAGAATTCGAGCAGTTCGAGCTTTTCGCCGCGCTTGGGCACCGTGAAGGTCACACCGTCGAACAGCAGCGTCGTCGAAGGCAGGAACGGTACGATGACCTCGCGGGCCAGCGTCCCGGCAATATGTTCGACGACATGCTGGATGGCCAGCGTCAGCATGTCGCGTTCGTCGCCCCCGACACCCGTCTTGAGTTTCACGGTATAAACGCCCACGACCGACCCGTGGCGGATACGCACGAAATTGCAATAGGCCACATCGTCGTCCGGAAGCAGCGAAAAAACATCCACGTCGACGATCTTCGCACTGACGATCACCGACTTGCCCGCATAGTTGTCCAGCGCATCGAGGCGCTGCTTGTAGCGCTGCGCCAATTCGAATTTCAATTCCCCGGCAGCGCGCTGCATCTCCTGTTCGAGGTAGCTACGCACGGGGCGCAGGTCGCCCTTGAGCACCGCGACGACCATGTCGACGAGCCGGCCGTATTCCCCTTCGCCCTGCGCCCCGATACAGGGGCCTTTGCAGTTACCCAGGTGGTATTGCAGGCAGACCGTATATTTCCCCTTGGCGATCTGCTCGGGGGCGAGGTTGAGCTTGCAGGTACGCAAGGGAACCACCTCGCGGATGAAATCCAGCACGCTGTGCTGCATCACCACCGATCCGTAGGGGCCGAAGTACTGCGACCCGTCGCGGTTCAGTTGCCGCGTCGACTGCACGCGCGGGAAATGCTCGCGGCGCACCACGATCCAGGGATAGGTCTTATCGTCTTTGAGCAGGATATTGTACCGCGGCTGGAGGGTCTTGATGAGCGAGTTTTCCAGCAACAGGGCGTCGGTTTCGCTGTCCACGACGATATGGCGGATCTCGGCGATCTGCTTCACCAGCACGCGAACCTTGGGGCTGTGCTCCTTGCTCTGCACGAAATAGGATGAAACCCGCTTGCGCAGGCTCTTGGCCTTACCGACGTAGATGATCGTCCCCGAGCGGTCTACGAACTGGTAGACGCCCGGCGACTGCGGCAGCATCGCCACCTGCTCTCTGAGATTGTTTTTTTCGGTTCCCGCCATAGCGATAATCGCAGTGCAAATGTAGCAATTATTTCACAAAACGCGCCATCTCCTCCGGCATGCTTCCGGCGCACGCAGAGATGGCCGCATTTGACACACGCATAAACTAAAACGTCCGATTTTTTGTTTTATTCGTCGGAACGGCATATATTTGCGGCACATTGAAAACAAACCCAAACCCTATGAGAAAATTTTTACCTTTTCTCTTCGCCGCAGCACTCGCATCGTCCTGTATCGACAACGCTTACGACCTGTCGAACGTGAACACGGACGATGTCACCATCGGCGACGAGGACTCGGAATACCGGCTGCCGCTGGCCACGGTATACGTAAGTATGAGTGAACTGAACGAAGGAGGTGCGGACATCAAAACGCTCTTCGACGAAGCGGACATCTGGCTTCCCTCGCCCCTGCCCGGAAACGCCGCATACGTCGACCTGCGGGAACTCCAGAACACCCCGGAGACAATCACGCCGCTGCTCGATGCACTGATCGACCAGATGATGGACGACGATGCCAAGATCACCGCCGTCGCCGACCTGCTGGCGGAAAAATACCTCTCGACCTTCCTGCCCCTGCTCCCCCCGAATACGGATCCGGCAGATTTCAAACCGGTCTTCATCGAGGCGTTCCGCAATATGCCGATGCTGCACGACCGGCTTTCGGGCGAGGTCAAATCCCTGGCCGGCAGCTACCTGACAGAGCTCAAAGTCCAGGATGTAACCTACGACATCGGTAAGATCGACATCGGCGGCGACGTGGTGGACATGCTCTGCGAGAACCTCGACAGTGAAGGCACCCCCAACCCCAAAAACACGCTGCACCTCTACGGCAGCATCACGAGCGCCCTGCCCGTGAGCCTGCGGCTCGTGCCCTATTTCTCGCCTACGAACGTCCGGTTCGACGTAACGGTCGAACCCGGCATAACGAACGAGATCAGGGAGACGCAACTTTTCGAAAGCGACCTGCGGCAGATCATCGAGGGTGCCGAAATCATCCTCCCCGTCTTGCTGGAGAAATACTATCCGGGCTACGATTTCACGTCCGATCAGCAAATCATCATCACCCTGCGCCTGATCAAGCGCGGCGGCCTGAAGCTCAACCTCTAATCCGGCACAGAACATGAAAAAAATATACGCATTCCTATTCACGCTGCTGCTGGCATCCGGCGCCGCGGCACAGAACCCGACGGCCTATTTCATGGAGGGGTCGACCCTCCGCAGCCAGTTCAACCCGGCTTTCGCCCCCTTACGCGGCTATGTCAACATCCCCGGGCTGGGCGGACTGGACATCAACGTGAGCGGCAACCTCTCGATCGACAAAATACTCTATCCGCGCAACGGAAAACTCGTCACGCTGCTCGACAGCTCCGTATCGACGGCCGACGCCCTTTCGGGACTCAAAGCCGACAACCTCCTGGGTCTCGACACGCGCGTAAACCTCATCGGGTTCGGCGCCTTCACCCGCAACCACAAGAATTTCTGGTCGTTCGACCTCAACGCCCGCGTCACGACCGACGCCACCCTGCCCTACTCGCTCTTCGACTTCCTGAAACGCGGCAATAGCGGCGACATCAGCGACATCGGCATCACGGCAGACAGCTATCTCGAAGCGGGTTTCAACTACTCTTTTCCGCTGCTCGACGACAAGTTATACATCGGTGTGCGGGCAAAATTCCTGATGGGCGTGGCACGTGCGCGGATGTATTTCACGCAATTCAACGTATCGCACAACGAGGAACGCTGGCTGATCAACGCCGCGGGCGGGCTGGACATCACGGCCGCAGGGCTCGACGTCAAGACCGAACTCAACGACCACGGCGAAGAGGTCTACAAGATGGACGACATCAGCCTCAAGCCCACCTCGCCCGCCGGCTACGGCTTCGCGGTCGACTTCGGAGCCACGTACGACATCCTGCCCAACCTGCAGGCATCGCTGGCGGTGAACGACCTGGGCTTCATCGGCTGGAGCAAGAACAAGAACGTAACGGGTTATTCGGCGAAGGAGCTCTCCTTCACGGGTGTGACGGTCACCGAGGACGGCACCGAGTCGCCCGACTTCGACATCGACGTACTGGAGTTCCACAAGGGCGCGGCCAAGAGCGTATCGCGCATGCTGCGTGCCTCGATCAACGCCGGCCTCGAATACGAGGTATGGCGCCATAAGATCGGCATCGGCCTGTTGTATACGGCCCGCGTGTGGGAATACAAGACCCTGCACAACATCACCGGGTCGGTCAATTTCCACCCGATCCGCTGGTTTACCGTCACGGGCAGTTATTCGGTGATCGACAACCGCGGCGGCGCCGTGGGGCTGGCGCTGAACCTGAACCCCAGCTGGATCAATTTCTACCTTGCCACGGACATCGTCACGGCCAAGCATACGCCCCAGTTCATCCCTATCAAGCAGAGCGTGATGAACGTCACGCTGGGCATCGGAGTACCGATCGGCAGACGCAGCCACCGTATCGCGGCCTATGTGTACGACAAGGATCGGCGGTAAACGAACGAACGGGAAACCCGGCCTTTTCAGGCCGGGTTTTTCTTATCAGGACGCCCGAAAATTCTGCCGAACCGGGCATAAAGACACTTGGAGTACGCAAAAAAGACAGCCTGCGGCAACAAACGCACCCTCCCTTTCCATATTTTAGGCGCACCCATACCATAATCGGGCAATGGCATTGGTTTATCGGAAACTTTATTTATCTTTGCAATGTAGAGATTACGAAAGCATTTCTCAGGGGACGATCCCATTTTCCTGCCCCGGATGATTTTGCGTTTAAATATTGCGACGGCCCCTCAAATCTGTGTGAAGTTGCGTCACTACTTTTGAATTCTTCAAAATCACGGGCCGTCGCAATCTTTTTATCCCCTTAAACAAAAATCATGCCATAGCCCATCCGATTTTCCTCGCCCCCAGTCTATCCCGCTTCGACGAGGCTACGCTCCAGTGCGGCACGCGTCGCCATGCGGCCGGCCTCGACAATTTCCCGGGCGCGGTAGAATTCAAAAATCCCGAAACGGTCGGCAGGCATCTCTATCAGCAGGTCGGGCTTGTAAAGCTTGCACATCAGGCGTGCGATATGCTGCTGCATGATCTCCGACGATGCGGTAATCACCTTATAATAGTTCAGCGAAGCCTTGTTGCGGACGGCCATCTCCTCCGAGAACGGGGCGCTCACATCCACGGCGACCAGGACGTCGCCCGGTTCACGGCGCACCCGGTTCAACGGCAGCGGATTGACCGTACCGCCGTCGACCAGCACCTGGTTCCCCCGGCGTACGGGACGGAATACCGACGGGATGGAGATAGACGCCCGGATGGCATCGTACAAGCCTCCCCTGTCGAGCACGACTTCGCGCCCCGTCAGCAGGTCGGCGGCAACCGCGGCGAACGGCAGCGGCATCTTCTCGATCTTCACGTCGGGCACCAGCTCCTTCATGGCCCGCATCACGCGGTCGCCCTTGACGAGTCCCTCGGTGCTCAGCGCAAAATCGACCAGCCCGAAAACCTTATACTTGTCGAGCGTATACATCCACTCCTTGAAGGGTTCGAGATGCCCCGAGGCATACATGCCCCCGACCAACGCCCCCATCGAAGTGCCGGCCACGGCATGCACCTCGAATCCCTGACTCTCCAACTCCTCGATCGCCCCGATATGGGCAACACCACGCGCGCCGCCGCCCGCAAGCACCAGCGCAGCCCTTCTTTTTTTCATAAATTCATCTTGTTTATCCGCTCCCGGACTTTATCCCACGCATGGGTTCCGAACAGACAGCTTGCACGCATCGTGCCGCATATCCCGGCAAAACGCGACATCGGAATAACGAAACACAATTCGTCCGCACCGACCCACGGGCGCACCGAAGGATCGAACAGCCCCAGGAAACACCTGCGGCCGCCGTTACGGTTTTCCCGCACGGCCTGCGACACCACGGTACTGCATCCCGAGCCGAACGGCGCCGCAACGGCATCCGGGGCGTCGTTGTCGAACCCGGCCCATGTCACGAGCCCCGCCAAGACGTCTGGCGTAGCGAAGAATAGCACGCCTTCCGCCCCGTCGAACGTCCCCGCCGCATCCACACGCACGAACTCGAGCCACGCCTTCGGCCCCGGCCGCAGGTCGAGCGCAGCGATGAAGTCCAGCACCATTTCGGGCGTCTGCTTATAACGCTCCTTGAGCGAGACGAACTGCGGGACGAATTCCGGCATGGGGCTGAAACCCGTATAGAACTTGCCGCCCCCGCAACCGATATTCGAGGCGTTGAGCCCCACGGGCCGCCCGTCACGCGCCTCGGCCAACGCCTTGAAAAAACACCCGCCCGCCTTTGCGGCGGGGCGCAGCGGTTCGTCCGTATAGCGAAACAGCAGGGGCAGCTCCGGCACCGGGCCGAAAACCTCGCGGAAAGCGGCGACAAATTCTCCTGTCTGCATGGCATTCATCCGTTTGTAATTACATAATCCATAAATACGTCGTGCGGTTCGACGGGCAGTGCCCCGACCAGCTGGTGGGCGTAGCAGACCCCGACCTTCACGCCCCGGAACCCGGGCTGCGAGAGGTATTTGTCATAAAACCCGCGGCCGCGGCCCATGCGGGCACCGGCTTGCGTAAATGCCGTTCCAGGAACGACGATCAAATCTATTTCGGACGGTTCGCACGGCATTGCGTCCCCGTCCGGTTCGGCGATCCCGAAGGCCCCCGCACGGAGTGCCCCGGGTACGTAATCGAAGAACCGCATCGCGTCGCCCCCGACCCGGGGGACGACGATCCGCCTGGCGGAGCCCCACCGGGCAAGCGCCTCCTCCGTCGCGGGTTCGTCGGGCAGGGCACAGAAAAACGCCACGCACCGCGCTGTCCCGAAAGGCCCCGATTCCTCTACCCGGCGGAAGATCCGCCCGGATGCCGCCGCACGTTCTTCGGGGGAGAGGGACAGGTTCTGTTTTTTCATCGCTGCACGCAGCTCTTTTTTAGTCATAAAACCCTCCTTTTCGGCATAAAATTCCCGGCCGTTTCTATTGTTATTCTGCAAACAATGGCTATCTTTGCGTCCGGGAACACAAAACTTTAACAAATATAAACAAATTTAAATCATTATGAGCTGTTTTTTATCTAATTCCTCGCTCGGCAAGAAGTTGGTGATGAGCGTAACGGGGTGCTTCCTCGTGCTCTTTCTCCTCTTCCACATGTCCATGAACATTGTGGCGATCATCTCGCCCGAGGCTTACAACATGATCTGCGCGCTGCTGGGTGCCAACTGGTATGCATTGGCAGGCACCCTCGTACTGGCGGCAGGCGTGGTCATCCACTTCATCTACGCCGTCATCCTGACGCTCGAAAACCGCAAAGCCCGCGGCTCGCAGCGTTACGCCGTAACGGTCGTGGAGCCGGGTGTGAAATGGGCTTCGAAAAACATGCTCGTGCTGGGCTTCATCATCCTGGGCGGCCTGGCCCTCCACCTGTTCAACTTCTGGGCTAAAATGCAGCTCGTCGAAATCATGGGCGGCCACGAGAACTCGCTGGGCTTCGGCGCTGCCGACGGCGCTTCGCTGATCGCCTACACCTTCTCGCAGTGGTATTACGTGGTGATCTACCTCGTGTGGTTCTTCGCCCTCTGGTTCCACCTCACGCACGGCGTATGGTCGATGTTCCAGACCGTGGGCTGGGCCAACGACACGTGGTATCCCCGCCTGAAATGCATCGCCAATATCGTAGCGACGATCATCTTCCTCGGCTTTGCCGCCGTCGTGGTGGTTTACTTCATCAAGAGCATCTGCCCCTGCTGCGCAGGCGCCTGCTAACCGATTATCCAGAACAATAAACACACAACAGATATGGCTTTAAAATTAGATGCTAAAATCCCTGCCGGCGCCCTCGAAGAAAAATGGAGCAACCACAAGGCAGCTATCAAGGTCGTAAGCCCCGCAAACAAGCGCAAGCTCGACATCATCATCGTCGGAACCGGCCTGGGCGGTGCTTCCGCAGCCGCTTCGCTCGGTGAACTCGGATATAACGTAAAAATATTCTGCATCCAGGATTCGCCCCGCCGCGCGCACTCGATCGCCGCACAGGGCGGTATCAACGCTGCGAAGAACTACCAGAACGACAACGACTCGGTATACCGCCTGTTCTACGATACGATCAAGGGCGGCGACTACCGCGCACGCGAAGCCAACGTATACCGCCTGGCCGAGGTTTCCAACCTCATCATCGACCAGTGCGTGGCCCAGGGCGTACCTTTCGCACGCGAATACGGCGGCCTGCTGGCCAACCGCTCGTTCGGCGGCGCACAGGTATCACGTACGTTCTACGCCCGCGGCCAGACGGGCCAGCAGCTCCTGCTGGGCGCTTATTCGGTACTCAACAAGGAAATCGCAGCCGGCACGGTGAAAAGCTATCCGCGCCATGAAATGCTCGACATCGTCATCGAGGACGGCGAGGCAAAGGGTATCATCGCCCGCAACCTCGTCACCGGTGAGATCGAGCGCCACGGCGCACACGCCGTGGTGATCGCCACGGGCGGATACGGCAACGTATTCTTCCTTTCGACCAACGCCATGGCATCGAACGGTTCGGCTGCATTCCAGTGCTACCGCAAGGGCGCCGGCTTCGCCAACCCCTGCTTCACGCAAATCCACCCGACCTGCATCCCCGTACACGGCGATCAGCAGTCGAAGCTGACGCTCATGTCGGAGTCGCTGCGCAACGACGGCCGTATCTGGGTTCCCAAGAAACTCGAAGACGTGAAGGCCATCCGCTCGGGTGCCAAGAAACCGTCGGACATCGCCGAGGAAGACCGCGACTACTACCTGGAGCGCCGTTACCCGGCCTTCGGTAACCTCGTGCCGCGCGACGTGGCTTCGCGTGCCGCCAAGGAGCGCTGCGACGCAGGCTTCGGCGTGAACGAAACGGGGCTGGCCGTATTCCTCGACTTCAAGACCGCCATCGAGCGTCTGGGCAAGGATATCATCAAGCAGCGCTACGGCAACCTGTTCGACATGTACGAGGAGATCACCGACGTGAGCCCCTACGAGCAGCCGATGCAGATTTTCCCCGCCGTGCACTATACCATGGGCGGCATCTGGGTCGACTACAACCTGATGACCACCATCCCCGGCCTGTATGCCATCGGCGAGGCCAACTTCTCCGACCACGGTGCCAACCGCCTCGGCGCCTCGGCGCTGATGCAGGGTCTGGCCGACGGTTATTTCGTACTGCCCTACACCATCGGCGACTACCTCTCGCACAAGATCCAGGCTCCGAAGGTGAAGACCGACACCAAGGCCTTCGACCAGGCTGAGAAGGAAGTCAAGGAGAAGATCGCCAAACTGCTCTCGATAGGCGGCAAGCAATCGGTAGACGATATTCACAAGAAACTCGGCCACATCATGTGGGAGAACGTCGGCATGGCCCGCACCAAGGAGTCGCTCGAAAAGGCGATCACCGAGATCCAGGCACTGCGCAAGGAGTTCTGGAAGGACGTGAAGGTCGTAGGCAAGGAAAACGACTTCAACGTCGAGCTGGAAAAGGCGTTACGCCTGGCCGATTTCCTGGAACTGGGCGAGCTGATGGCTCGCGACGCGCTCAACCGCGAGGAGTCATGCGGCGGCCACTTCCGCACGGAGCACCAGACCGAGGAAGGCGAGGCCAAGCGCGACGACGAGCACTTCGTATATGCCGCCGTATGGGAGTACAAGGGCGAGGACGCAGCCCCCGAGCTGACGAAAGAACCGCTGAACTTCGAATTCGTACACCCCGCACAGCGCAACTACAAAGACTAACCGTTTGACGTTGTAACACTTTAATAACAAATTGAAATTATGAATTTTACATTAAAGATATGGCGTCAAAAGGACGCTAAAGCAAAGGGTGGTTTCGAAACTTACAAAGTCGAAAACATCTCGGCCGACACCTCGTTCCTCGAGATGCTCGACATCCTCAACAATAACCTCATCCACGAGGGCAAGGAGCCCGTGGCATTCGACCACGACTGCCGCGAAGGTATCTGCGGCATGTGCTCGCTGCACATCGACGGCCATGCCCACGGCCCCAGCCAGGCGGTCACGACCTGCCAGATCTACATGCGCAAGTTCAAGGACGGTGCGACCATCACCATCGAGCCCTGGCGCTCGGCAGCGTTCCCCGTCATCAAAGACCTCGTGGTGAACCGTTCGTCGTACGACCAGATCCTGCAGGCGGGAGGTTTCATCTCGGTACGCACCAACTCGGTGCCCGACGGCAACGCCATTCCGATTCCGAAGGCCGACGCCGACGAGTCGATGGACGCCGCCGCATGCGTAGGCTGCGGAGCCTGCGCCGCGACCTGCAAGAACGGTTCGGCCATGCTTTTCGTCGCTGCCCGCGTATCGTCGCTCGCCAAGCTGCCGCAGGGCCGCGTGGAGGGTGCACGCCGCGCCAAGGCGATGGTCGCCAAGATGGACGAACTGGGCTTCGGCAACTGCACCAACACGGGTGCCTGCCAGGCCGAGTGCCCCAAGTCGATCTCCATCGCGCACATCGCACGCCTGAACCGCGAATTCCTCTCGGCAAAATTCGAGGACTAAACGGACAGAAATACCGGTCTTACCGCTCAACGGAAATACCGGGCAGACAAAGGGGAGGGACTGCATTGTCCCTCCCCCTTTTTATTGTATCGTTATGCAGACTCCGCTTCCGGTTCTCAATATGCGCCCCGGCCATACCCGGCCGTCATCTCGCACCAATGCCGGACACGGGGATGCAGACGGTACCATTTTTGCGGCGACGGATGAAATACAAAACCGCAATGCCATGGAAAGAATTGTAGAATTTCCGACCGACCGCACCGTCATCTCCACCGAAAACAACGGGTTCGCAGGCGACGAACGCGACGAAACCCTGATCGACGAAAACCTCGTGGAAACCGAGCTCCCGCTGGCGGACAGGATCCCGGGTGCCGTCCGGGAGACCGAAGAGGGCGACAGGCCGATCTATGACGAAGAAGGATACCGGAACGATCCGGGCGGGGAGTAAAACGGAGCCGGCGAAGCCCCAGCCTTTATTGCGGGCGGATCGACGAAAGCCGCGCCACCTGCTTGAGGTCGAACTCGCCGTAGATGTTCACCACGACGGTTTCCTTCGCACCGTAGGTAATCATCACCAGCTCTGACTTGACCGACAGGGCCGTTTCCCGGATATAGAACTTCGTGGTCTGCCCGTCCTCCGTACCGGAGGTGACGGGCTGGAATTTCCGGTCGGCGGCGACGGCGGCCTCGGCATCGCGCACCAGCATCCCGCTGTCCCCGCCTTTGAGAGCAATGATACGGATATACTCAATATCCTTCAGTAATACGGCAAGTCCTTTATCCCCCCTTTGCGCGGCCTGACGGCTCATCATCTGCATCATCTTCTGCTCCAGCAGCACGCTGGTAAATCCTTCGGAGGCATCGTACCGCCGGAAGAAATTGTCCACGGAGCTGCTCTGCGCCGATACAGACCGCGGCAGGAAGAGGCAAAGGGCAAATATCAATAACAATCGTTTCATGGATTCCGTGATTATAATTACATGAGCAGCGAAATGCCGAAACTCAGCGTATGGCACTCGGGGCCGCCCCCCTTCTTGAAAAGGGGCGTCACACCGTAACGGACGAAAACACCGACACCGCTATAGGAAACCGAACCGCCCACACCGAACTGATATGTCCGCAATCCCGAAAGCTCGTACTGCACCTTCGGCTTTTTATGCAGTGAAGTCAGCTCGATCCCGAAGTCGGAATACGCGATGGCCGACACCTGAAAATTCCTGAAAGGCTTGTAAATAAGCCTCAGAGGAATACCGAGCGACGAAGTGACGAACTTCGATTTGTCGGCCGGTTCGTCCAGCGCCACGGGCAGGAGGCGTCCATGTTCGTACCCAAGGCGGATTTGCGCATCGGAAAGCCGGTAATTATCCACGGCAAAATTCAAATCTGTGGCAAAATAGAGTGTACGGTTGCGGTTCAGAGCAACCTGCACCTGTAAAACCGAGGCTGCGACATGGATCGAACTCCCCAGCTTCTGGTCGAGAAAACCCTTCTCTTCGGGGGCATAACCGTCGTAATCGACCCCAACCAGTTGCGAGAACCCGAATTCACCACAGTTGAACAGATAGAGTTTCACACGCCCCGACCGGGTCACCACATCGGCGTACTCCGGTTCCGGGGCACGCCCCAGTATAATCCCGAACCCGGCCACCTCGAGTATGACATTGCCCTCGCGGTCTGCTCCGCGCAGTGCCATCAGGTCGTTGCCCACCGTATCGATCCTCCGCAACGTATCGAGCCCCAGTGAATCGCGGTTCATCGCCATAACGGGCCGTTCGCAGGTTCCTCCCCGCTGCACACGGAGTTCTCCTTCGGTCTGCGCCGATACCAGCCGAGGCAAAAGCAGAATAAGTGCCAATAATAATCTTTTCATAGCCATTCCGTTTCAGGTTTTACAGCGAGAGCGAATAGGCAAACCCGAACGAGACCGTATGGCAGTCGGGGCCGGCATCGTGCTTGAACAGCGGCGTGATACCGTAACGGGCATAAAGGCCGAACCCGCGGTATGCGACCGACGCACCCAGGCCGAACTGGTATGCCCGGAATCCGGACAAACTGTGCTTCTCCTTCGGTTTTTTATAGATGGCATCCGCCCCCAGCATGAAATCGGAATAGGCGACGGCCGTGATCCGGAGGCGTTTCACAGGCTCGTAGATCAACCGCACGGGAATACCGAGCGAGGAGGTGACCGCCTTAGACTTGTCGGCCGGTTCGTCCAGAGCTACCGGCACGAGGCGTCCGCCGATGTTGCCGAGGGTGATTCCCGAATCGGCAAGGCGAATGTTGTCGAGCGTGTATTGCAGGCCGAGGCCGAGGCTGAGCGTCCGGCTCCGGTTCAGCGACAGGCATATCTGCATGACCGAGAAACTGAAATGGAACGACGGGCCGAGTCGCTGGTCGAGGAACCCCGCCTCACCGGGGGCATAGCCGGAATAATCGACCCCGGTCAGCTGCGTGAAACCGAACTCCATATCGCTGAGCAGGTTGAGCCAAACCCGGGGCGATTTCACCTCCATCTTCTGCATCGGGGTATGCCCCAGCCGGAGGCCGAAGCCGGCGACTTCGAGCACCATGCTGCCGTCGCGTCCCCCGTCGCGCAGGGTCACCAGGCCGTTGTCGACCGTGTCGATACGCCGCAGCGTGTCGATACCCAGCGAGTCGCGGTCGACGGTTTCGATAGTCACGGGTTTCCCGTCGGCACGGCGGAAACTAACCGAGTCGGCGTTCTGCGCCGCAACGGGTGAAAAGGCCAGGAGCAATACCCCCGCAAAAACAAACAGTTTCTTCATGACATATCATTTTAATCGTTCACAATCAATTCTTCGACCAGATACTCAGGGTCGGCGAACTCGGAAAAACCCTGCAAATAGACCGTCGTCTGCATGGCGACGTCCTTGTCGTAGACCGCTTGCCCGTCGATGTAACAATAGGGGCGGCGCATGTACTCCACGCACAGGAAAAGGCCGAGTGCCACGACGGCTGCCGCCGCTAACCCGCACAGGCGCAGGAGCCTCCGCTTCCTGCCGGGTCTATGCCCGAAGGTGTGCACCCGCTCAGGCAGGCATTCCCCGGCAAGTCCGTCCATGCCGCAGAACATCGCCCGGGCATAGCGCAAACTGGGATCCGTTTCCCCCTCCCGGAAATAAGCCTTCAGTTCCTGCTCTTCGGCATCGGTCGTCCGCGCCTCGAAATAGCGCTCCAACAACTTCTCAATCCGTTCTTTCCGCTCTTTCATCGTCCATCATTTTTTTCAGTATTCCCCTCAGTGCATTGCGGGCGCGGGAGAGGATCACGCGCACCTGGGCTTCGTCGCAAGCCACCATGCCGGCAATCTCACGGGTCGGATAACCCTCGATGTCCTTCAGGTACAACACCTCGCGCTGCCGCCCGGGCAACTCCGCCATCGCACGGCGCACCAGGTCACGCGCTTCCCACCCTTCGGCATCCCCCGTCGTCGCACGCTCCGCCCATCCTGCCACAGCATTGTTGCGGCGCCCGTCCGCCCGCCGCCGGCGCAGGCAATCGTAACAACGGTTGCGCACGGCTGCCATCACGAAGGAAGCTATGTCACGGCAACCGTCGAGCCGCCCCCGCTCCGTCCACAACCGCTCCAGCAGGTCGTGCGTCACGTCCTCGGCCTCGTCGGCGCAAAGCAGCAGGCTTTGTGCATAACGGAACATACGGTCGCGGAGCGGCACAACGTAACGGGTGAATTCGAATTCCTTCATTGTATTTGTAAGACGAAGCAGCCGGGCAAAACGCAACACCGGATCGGTAAATATCGTAATTTTTTCCTCAATAGAAGCCTTTCCGATCCCATGCCGGAGCTCCTATAATATAGGTATGGCAAAAAAATGCAGATTTTTTGAAGAAATTTAGTACTTTGTATTGCATAATACTAAAATGTGTATTATATTTGCAATACCAAAGTAGTAGTAAACCGGAAATATTAACCCTAAAATACCTCTACGACTATGAAAGAGACAGTAAACGTAAATATCGGCTCGCAGGCTTTCACCCTCGACGAAGATGCTTACCGTGTACTCAGGAGTTATCTTGACGACATACGCAGCCGCCTGCCCGAATACGACACCGAAACCATGGGCGACATCGAGGTACGCATTGCCGAGATATTCCGCGAGATCGTCTCCTCTCCGATGCGCGTCATCACCCTCGACACGGTGCGCACGGCGATGCATCGAATGGGGGCACCCTCGGACTTCGGCGAGCGCCGCGGCAACACCGCCCGGCAGGAGGACGAGGAAGCCGAGCCGGAAACCCGCAGGCTCTACCGCTCGCGCACCGACCGCTCGATCGCCGGCATCTGCGGCGGACTGGCCGACTTCTTCCATGTAGATGCGACGGTCATGCGGCTCCTCATGCTGTTTCTGATAATCTTCGGCGGGCTTTCGATCTGGGCCTACATCATCCTCTGGATCATCATCCCCGAACAACCCGCCCCGAAATTCAATATTAACCGTAAAAACCGATAAAACCATGGCAACGGACAAAACAAAAAAACTGTACCGGGTACGCGACGGCATCATCGCTGGCGTCTGCGGCGGACTGGCCGACTTCTTCGGGCTCGACCCGTCGCTCATACGCATCGCAACTCTCATCCTCATACTCTTCGGCGGGCTTTCGCTCTGGGTATACATCATCCTCTGGCTGATCGTACCGAAGGCTCCGAAGCGATTAACCGAATAAAGCATTATGGCTGAAGACAACGTAAAAGCGCAGATGCGCAAGGGAATCCTGGAGTATTGCATCCTCGCCATCCTTTCCCGCGAAGATTCGTATGCTCCGAAGATCATCGCCGAACTCAAAGAGGCCGAGATGATCGTGGTCGAGGGTACGCTGTACCCGATCCTCACGCGACAGAAAAATTCGGGGCTCCTGACTTACCGTTGGGAAGAATCCCCGCAGGGGCCGCCCCGCAAATACTACACGCTGACCGACAAGGGGCGTGAATATCTTAAAACGCTCGACGAAGCCTGGGACGAACTCGTAGGCCAGATACAGGTCATTCGCCACGGAAAATAAAAAATCAACCCTTAAATAATTACAACCATGAAAAGAATACTTTTGATCGCAGTCCTGCTGGGCACCATGATCACCGCCACCACATATTTCGTCTGCATCGCAGCCCCGTCGGTACTCTTCGGCAAGGGCATCAAAGGCAGCGGCAACATCGTCACGCGCACCATCGACGCCCCGGATTTCGACCGTGTGGACGCGGCACGCGCCGTGAAGGTCGTCATCACCGACAAGGCGACCGGCAAAATCACGATCGAAGCCGACGACAACATTATGGAATACGTAGTGGTGGAGGCCAAGGGCGGACGCCTGACGGCGACCATCGACAAGTCGGTCAACAACGTATCGAACGCCGACGTGACCGTCACCGTCCCGGCCAACGGGCGCATCCGCGCACTCGACGCATCGAGCGCCGCACGAATCACGAGCGACGTCACGCTGACGGCCGACAAATTCTCGATCGACGCATCGAGTGCCGCCAGGATCGACGCGGCCGTGAAATCGACCTCCTGCACAGTGGCCGCATCGAGCGCCTCGAACATCGACGCCGCCATCGAAACCGGCTCCTGCACGGTAGGGGCATCGAGCGCCTCGAAGATCACCCTGAAGGGCTCCGCCGACAAATGCAGCATCGACATGAGCTCGGCCGCAAAACTTTCGGCCGCCGAATTCACGGTCGCCGACTGCAGCGTCGACACCTCGAGCGCTGCCAAAGCTACGGTCAACTGCACGGACAAACTCCGCGCCGAGGCTTCGAGCGGCAGTTCGATCCGTTACACGGGCGACTGCCAGACCAGCATCAGCAAATCGAGCGGCGGCAGCGTAAGCAGGAAATAATCCCCCAACGGCACAACTATGAAAGAGGTTAAAAAATGCAGCATATCGGGCGTAGCGTTCACGATGGACGCCGATGCCTACCAGGAGCTGGAGAACTATCTCGACAGTCTGAAAAAGACCTACAAGGATACGCCCGACGGAGCCGAGATCGTCGCCGACATCGAAGCCCGCATAGCCGAGCTGATCCTCACAACGCAGGACAACACCCGCGTGGTCGAGAAACCCCTGATCCTGAATATCATCCACCAGATGGGCTCGGTCGAGGACATCTCCGAGGAGAGTTCGGACATAAAAGCCCCCGAAGAGCCGCGTATCCCGCGCCGCCTTTACCGCGACACGGAGAACGCCAAACTGGGCGGCGTATGCGCCGGCATCGGCAAGTACTTCGACGTCGATCCCGTATGGATCCGGCTGGGCATGTTCCTGCCGATCCTGCTGAGCTTCCTGCACTGGATTCCGTTCATGGACTGGACGGGACCGATGATGGGCAACCTGTTCGGCATCTTCGTCATCTGCTACGTTATCATGTGGTTCGCCGTACCGGCGGCACGCACGGCACGCCAGAAGCTCGAAATGAACGGCGAAAAAATCACCGCACAGTCGATCCGCGAGACCACCGAAGCCACCGCGGGCTGCGATCCCGACGTCAGGGCCAAGCCGATCGTGGCGGAGGCCGTCTCGGTCTTCGGCAAGGTGGTGCTGATCCTGCTCAAGCTTTTCGCGGGGCTGCTCGTATTCGGGCTTATCATGGGGGCCTGCGCCCTGATTATCGGGCTGTTCGCCCTGGTCGTGGGCGGCGGAGGCATACTCTCGCCTTTCTTCCCGCTGGGCATGACGCTGTGGGTACCTATTCTCGGCATATTTATTGTACTGATTCCCGTCATACTGCTCATTTATGTACTGATGTGCCTCATCGCTTCGCGCAAGCCCGGAGGCACGGCCGTGCTGGTCATCTTCCTGCTGTGGCTCGCAAGTTTCATCGCATGCGCCTGCATTGCTATCCGCGAGGATGTGGGCGACCGGTTCCGCGCCAAGCGTAACGTGATCGAACAGGTGCTCAACACCGAAGTGGTGATCGACAACGACACGACGACGGTACAAAAGCTGCTCAAGGAGTACGAAAGCCAGAACGTCATCGAAGACGGCCACAAGACGCTGCACATCAGCATCCCGAACAAATCGATCGACATTACGATCGACAAAGACAAGGCCGGGCTGGAAGTAAAGGCCGACGGCAAACGGGTGAAGGTCGGGAAAAGCCGCAAGGCTTCGGCAGAAGAGGCCGGACAGAGCACGCAGGCAGCCGCAGAGGCGGACGCAGACACTGCTGCGCAGGAGCAGCAGACCGAATAAGGCCACAGGCGTTAGGTAAAATAAAAAGTTTTTTCGGAACGCAGGGCGCACCCACGGGTAGCGCCCTCGTTTTTTTGAAAAATTTAAAATAATTACTACCTTTGAGGGATTTTGTGTTTAAACGAAAAACTATGGCTGGCAGCAAATGCATAGGCATTCTCACATCGGGAGGCGACGCCCCCGGCATGAATGCGGCAATACGTGCGGTAACCCGCAGCGCAATCTATAACGGCTTTACGGTAAAGGGTATCATGCGCGGATACAAAGGTCTTGTATACAACGAGATCGTAGAGTTCAAGTCCCAGAGCGTGAGCAACATCATCCAACTGGGCGGCACGATCCTCAAAACGGCGCGCAGCCAGGAGTTCACCACGGCCGAAGGACGTAAGGCGGCTTACGACAACATGGTCGCAGCCGGCATCAACGCGCTGGTGGTCATCGGCGGCGACGGCTCGCTGACAGGCGCAGGGATTTTCGCGCAGGAGTACAACGTGCCCATCGTAGGGCTTCCCGGGACGATCGACAACGACCTCGGGGGTACGGACTCGACGATCGGCTACGACACGGCGCTGAACACGATCGTGGAGGCGGTCGACAAACTGCGCGATACGGCATCGAGCCACGAGCGACTCTTCTTCGTCGAGGTCATGGGACATACGGCGGGTTACCTGGCGCTGAACAGCGCCATCGCCACGGGTTCCGAAGCGGCTATCATCCCCGAAATGGACACCGAGGTCGACCAGCTGGCCGAACTCATCAACCACGGCTTCCGCAAGAGCAAGAACTCGGCAATCGTCATCGTGGCAGAGAACCCCAAGACGGGCGGCGCCACGGCACTGGCCGAACGTGTCAAGAAAGAGTTCCCGCAGTACGACGCCCGCGTCACGATCCTGGGGCATATCCAGCGCGGCGGGTCACCGACGGCCGTAGACCGCATCCTCGCCTCGAGGATGGGCGAAGCAGCCATCGAGGCGTTCCTCGACGAACAGCGCAACGTGATGATCGGCATCCAGAACGGCAAGATCGCCTACGTCCCCTTCGCCAAGGCGACCATGCACAACAAGGGCATCGACCGCAATTCGCTCGATCTGGTAAAGATACTCTCCATATAATTTCACAACAGACAACCCCGAACTTACCGAATGAAACGTGTTATCGGAATCGGCAATGCCCTGACGGACATGCTGGTCAACCTGGAATCAGACTCCGTGCTGGGTCGCTTCAAACTCGCCAAAGGCTCGATGAGCCTCGTGGATACCAAACTGCAGACCGAAATCTCGAAATCCGTGGCAGGACTGCCCTACTCGCTCTCGCTCGGCGGTTCGGCCGGCAACACCATCCGCGCCATGGCCAAACTGGGCTGCCAGGTCGGGTTCATCGGCAAGGTCGGACAGGATACGACGGGCGACTTCTTCGTCCAGGCACTCGAAAACCTGGGCGTGGAACCCGTAATCTTCCGTGGCTCGAAACGTTCGGGCAAGTGCGTGTCGCTCATCTCGCCCGACGGCGAGCGGACAATGGTCACCTACCTCGGCGCGGCACTCGAACTGACCGCCGCGGAGATCGACCCGGCGATCTTCGACGGGTACGACTGCCTCTATATCGAAGGTTACATCGTCCAAGACCACGACCTGATCCGCAAGGCTGCCCGCACGGCCAAGGAGTGCGGACTGAAGGTCGCCATCGACCTGGCCAGTTTCAACATCGTGGCCGAAAACCTCGAATTCCTGCGTAACCTCGTCAGGGACTATGTCGACATCGTTTTCGCCAACGAGGACGAAGCCAAGACCTTCGCCTGCGAGGCGGAGCCGCTGAACGCCCTGCAATGCATCTCGGAGATGTGCGAACTGGCCGTGGTGAAGATCGGCATCAAGGGCGCCATGATCAAGCACGGCGACGAAGTGGTGCATGTCGGCATCCTGGCTGCGGCAAAACGCGTCGACACGACGGGCGCCGGGGATTTCTACGCCGCGGGGTTCCTCGCAGGGCTTTGCGAGAACCTCTCGCTGCGCCAGTGTGGCACGATCGGCGCCATCACGGCGGGCAAAGTCATCGAGGTCGTCGGGACTACCTTCGGCGAAGAGGCCTGGGAGGACATCTCGCGCCTGGTGAACAAGGTCAGGAACGAGAAATACCTGTTCTGATCCGTAAAACCGGAATGAAGAAAGCGGCCTTACGGGCCGCTTTCTTTATTCCAAAGGCAGGAACCGAACCTGCAACGCCCATAAAATCGGAATTTATTGTTATTTTTACGACACAAAACACCGGCGGCATGGACAAAATATGGACTTCGGCCAAAGTCAAAATCAGGAACCGGCTGGACTTTATCCGTTACGGCCAGCGAATCGGCTACATCAATATCGTCGCGATCGTCATAGACCTCGCCATTCTGCTCTATTCGGCCATCGACTACCAAACGCTGATGCGAACCGGCAACCTGTTCCTTTTCCTGTTCCTGGTCTTTACGACCCTTATCTGGCAGACGATCTGTTTCGTAAAGGATTTCTACGCCTACACGCATAAGACGGCGTACTACAACCTCCAAGACATCTATCGGCACAAGACTCCGGAGGCAGCCGACGAGTTGGATGAGATTTATACCGCCGCCCCGATCGCCTTCCCGGGCACCGTATTGCGGCACAGCGACAACATAGACCGCTTATTGCAAGCAGACCGCCCCATCCATGCGATACTATGCACCGACAAGGAAAAGCGGGTATTGAAATACATAAAGAATTACCGGGACATCCTGCTGCCGTTCCTCAACGGCAAGTGGCACGAAATGAAGAACAGGAACGGCAGTTTTTACAACGAGCGCAAACTGTGCATGGCATCCGAATTCGGGGAAAGCGGCGGAGAATGGTACGTCCGGGTATGCAAAGGCTGTTACTACAACTCCTACCTGACGAACGTAATCTATGCGAAAAAACTCTCCCACCAAAGCGGTTGGGGCATGACCCCTCCCGCGAACATCGCCAACTACCCGGTACGCCGGCTCGAAAAATCGGTCATGAGCGACCACATCGGCATTTCGACACTGGCCGTCACAACCGACGGATATGTCATTATCCTCCACCAGAACGACAAGGCCCTCACTTCGACAGACCGCCTGACTCCTTCGGGATCGGGATCGGTCGACTTCAGCGATTTGTGTCCCGACTCCGATTTCAGGGAGACGCTGAAAGCCGCCGCAGAGAGGGAGCTGCGCGAAGAAACCAACCTTCCCGCAGGCCGGATCGGACACACGGAGGTCATCGGCTTTTACCGCGACCTGGGGCGCGGAGGGAAACCCGAGTTCTGCTGCCTGACCCGGCTAAACGCCAGCTCGTTCGAAATAGCCGAACTGGAACCGAACTGCGAGGAACAGCGGGACGATTTCGAAACCTACCAGATACTGGGGGAAACGGGAGAATTGGACGGAAAAGATTTCGGGCGGTTTTCGGACATGGCGCTCAACCTCTCGCCCGGATGCGAAGAAGAGCACCCCTCATTGGCGCTCTACATGTGCTACATCATGCTTTGCCGATATTTCGGCAAGGAAATCCCCGTACGCAATTAAAGCACAGCTCAATGGCCGGCACGGGAGAAAAGCCCCCGGCTGATCTCGTAACGCATACGAATCAGCCACAATGATTTACGGGGGGACATCGTCAGCGAAAGCAACAGCGTAGCCGCCCATTTCATACATTCCAGCACAACGGCCTTCGGATAACGGCGGTAGATGCCCGCCCGCAGGCGCTGGCTCACGCCGACGTTGTAGCAAAGGCGGCGGAAATAGTCCTCGGTAAGTTTTCCGGGCGGGATAATATGCCACATGACGGCATCGGGGACATACCAGCATGTCTCGCCGCCGCGCATCATGCGTTCGAAGAAATCGTTTTCCTCGCCACCGATCAGCATCCGGCCCACACGCCCCAGCGAGGGGTCGAACCCGCCGTATCGGGCGGTTGCGGAGCGTCGGAAAGCCATGTTGCCTCCCCCGGGAACACGGCCGGCAGGAAAAGGCCGTACGGCATGGCCGAAATCCATCGGGTTGGCGACAGGTAGTTCGGTATATTTCGACATCCACGCCGGACGCCCCGAGACATACTCGGCAATGATGCGCCCCCCGGCCACGACGGCATCGGGATGTGCGTCGAAGAATTCGGCATACGCCCGGATAAACCCCGCATTGATACGTTCGTCGTCGTCGATGAAGGCCATATAGGGCGCCGAAGTTTCCGCTATCCCCCGGTTGCGGGCATAGGAAACCCCCGGATCCGTTTCGGTCACCATGCGCAGGTTGAGCGCCGGATACCGTGCCGCGAAGGCTGCGAACCGGGCAGGCGTATCGTCCGTCGAATTGTTGTTCACCACCACGCATTCCCACTCCCCGGGGGGCATGTCCTGCCGCACGACGGATTCGAGCGCCGCGAGAAGCTGTCTGGCACGATTATGCGTTGGGATTATGAGCGAGAGGCGGATCATCGTGCGAATGTAGCAATTTATCCGTAAAAAACCGTTATATTTGCACAAATTATAAGCGATACGACTATGCACAATCTGTTTCGTACCCTTTTGCTGCCCATAGCGGCCATGTTTGCCGTGACGGCGGTCTCGGCGCAAAACGTAAGCTGGAAAAGCACCGTGGAGCACCTCGACGGCGACATGTACCGGATCGTACTCGAAGCCTCGATCCCCGCGCCTTACCATATGTATGACATGGGGCCCTATGAAGGCGGGCCCAATGCCACGACGATCACCTTCACCGCGGGTGCCGGGGCTACGCTCGAGGGCGGCGTAGAGCAACTCTCCACTCCCGAGCGCCACTACGACAAGACCTTCGAGATGGAGATCGGCACCTTTGCCGGCAAGGCGCTCTTCGCCCAGCGGGTGAAGCTCGCGGCCGAAAAGGCCGCCGTCACGGCCCAACTGGAGTGGATGATCTGCGACGACACGAGCTGTATGCCGCCCGAGGATACGGAAATGACGATCGACCTGACGGCACAGGCCGGCGCAGCGACGGCATCGGCCGCCACGCCGCAGGATACGGCCCCAGCCGGGACTGCGGACAAGGCCGCCGTTGCGGAAGCCCCGGACAATGCCGGCGGAGGCTCGGCACAGGCCGCAGCGGAACCTGCGCAGAAAGACGCCGCAGGCGGAGGCTCGCTGTGGGCGTTGATCATCGAGGCGATCCTGTGGGGTTTCGCAGCCTTGCTGACCCCCTGCGTATTCCCTATGGTGCCGATGACCGTATCGTTCTTCATGAAAAGCTCCGGCAGCCCCGCGATGGGACGTTTCCGCGCCGGCATGTACGGGTTCTTCATCGTCGCGCTCTACACGCTGCCGATAGCCGCGATCATCGTCATCACACGCATCGTCGGGGGCGATGCCGTGACGGCCGATATCTTCAACTGGCTGGCGACGCACTGGCTGCCCAATATCCTTTTCTTCCTCGTATTCATGGTATTCGCCGCATCGTTCTTCGGGGCGTTCGAAATTACCATGCCCTCCTGGATGGTCAACAAAACCGACAGCAAAGCCGACTCGAAAGGTCTGGCCGGCATCTTCTTCATGGCCCTGACCCTCGTGCTGGTATCCTTCTCCTGCACGGGCCCGATCGTAGGTTCGGTGCTTATCAAATCGACATCGGGCGAATTCTGGAGCCCGATCGTCACCATGCTGGCGTTTTCCGTCGCCTTCGCGCTCCCCTTCACCGTCTTCGCCTTCTTCCCGTCGATGCTCAAAAAGCTGCCCAAAAGCGGCGGATGGCTCAACTCGGTGAAGGTCGTGCTGGGATTCATCGAGGTGGCGCTCGGCATGAAGTTCCTCTCGGTCGCCGACCAGACCTACCACTGGGGGCTGCTCGACCGCGAGATATACCTCGCCGTATGGATCGTGACCTTCTCGCTCCTGGGGCTCTATCTACTGGGGAAAATCAAATTCGCGCACGACAGCGATACGCCCTACCTGGGCGTAGGCCGCCTGGCACTGGCCATCGTCACCTTCTCGTTCGTCGTATACCTCGTCCCCGGCATGTGGGGCGCCCCGCTCAAAGGCCTCTCGGGCTACCTGCCGCCGCTGCATACGCAGGATTTCGTGATCGGGAAGGAAGCGCCGACCGCTTCGGGCGGAGAAACGCGCATGCTGCTGACCGTCGAGGGACAGAAGCCCAAGCACAGCGATTTCCTGCACCTGCCCCACGGCCTCGAAGGGTTCTTCGACCTGAAAGAAGCCGAGGCCTATGCCGCAAAGGTCGGCAAACCGCTCTTCATCGACTTCACGGGTCACGGGTGCGTCAACTGCCGCGAAATGGAAGCCCGCGTATGGGCCGACCCGCAGGTGCTCGACATCCTGCGCAACGACTACGTGATCGTGGCGCTCTATTCCGACGACAAGAAAGTGCTTCCCGAGGACGAATGGGTAACCACCGACACGGGAAAGGTGCTCAAAAGCCTCGGCAAGATAAACTCGTATTACGCCCTGAAAACCTACGGGGTAAATGCCCAGCCTTACTACGTGCTCCAGGGACGGGACGGGAAACAACTCGTGCCGCCCCGCGGATACGACCTCAACGTCGACAATTTCGTGGGATTCCTCAAGAGCGGCGTCGAAGCCTACAACGCCCAAAAATAGGGGTTACGACAGCAAAAAGAAGCACTGCGACGGCAAAAAAGCCTGCGACTTTCCGGTCGCAGGCTTTTTCACATCCACCGTCCGCACATCAGTCCGCGAACTCGTCGAACATCGTCGTACTCAGGTATTTCTCGGCACGGTCGGGGAAAACCACCACGATATTGCCCCGTTCGATGCGCTGCGCGGTGCGCACGGCCGCCAGCATCGCGGCGCCGCTGCTCATGCCGGCGAAGATCGCCTCCCTGGCAATGATCTCCCGCGCCATGGCGATCGCCTCTTCGCTCTCGACCATCTCCTGCATGTCGATCTGCGAAGGATCGTAAATGTCCGGAACGATAGCCTCCTCCATATTCTTCAATCCCTGGATATAGTGGCCCCGGATCGGTTGCGCGCAGACGACCCTGATGTCGGGCTTCATCACCTTCAGGAACCGCGAAAGCCCCATCAGCGTCCCCGACGTGCCGATCGCACAGACCAGGTAGTCGATCCTGCCGCCTGTCTGCTGCCAGATTTCCAGTGCCGTAGACTGGTAATGCGCCAGGTAATTGCCCGCATTGGCAAACTGGTCGGGCATGAAATATTTGTCGGGGTCGCCGGCCACCTTGCTGCGGGCCAGGCGGATCGCCCCGTCGGTTCCCTCCTCAGCGGGCGTAAGGATCACCTTCGCACCATAGGAACGGATTATTTTACGCCGCTCGACCGACACGGCGCTGCTCATCACGATCTCCACGGGATATCCCTTGACGATGCCGACGATGGCCAGGCCGATGCCCGTATTGCCCGACGTCGGTTCGATGATCGTCTTGCCGGGCGTGAGGCGCCCGTCCTGTTCGGCCTTCTCGATCATCCGGAGCGCAATGCGGTCTTTGATGCTGCCCGTGGGGTTGAAACCTTCGAGTTTCGCATAGATATTGACGTTCGGGTTGGGGCAAAGCCGGTTGATTCGCACCATCGGGGTTCCCCCGATAGTACCCAAAATATTCTTTTTTACCATAAATCGACCTAATTAACCGCGTAAAGATAATCATTTCCCCGAAATAGCGGCAATCCGCCCGTCCGATTCCGCCCGAAAGCCGGCCGCCATCAAACGCAGGGGTGCCCGCACAACGAATGTGCAGGCACCCCAATCCTCATCCGGAACGGTTATTTTTCCGGCTTCCCGTGTTCGTCGAAAGCGGCCTTGACCTCGGCCTCCTTCTTTGCGCGCTGCTCGGCATCGGGGGCTTCGCCCTCCTTGACCAGCTCATTCACTTTACGTTCGAAATTCTGCTCGCAGGGCGTGCAGGTCGTTTCTTTGTTTTCCATAGGTACGAATTTTGGCATATTACGTACGTTTCCCTGCAAAATGCACACCGGAATTGCCTCGGTTCGGATCTGCCGATTATATTTGTATACCTGAAACAAAATAATCATGAAAACCTGCAAACTACTCCTGCTCGCACTTTGCTGCGGATGCATCTCCGCATCCGCAGCCGGCAAGGCCGGCTCTGAGGCACCCCGCATCGTCAACATCGTCAACTTCATCCGCAATATCGAACCGCGCAGCGAAGAGATCACCGAAACGGTACTCTACGAAACCGTCGCACGGCAGGCGGCACAGCTCGCCGAATACGGTCTCCCGGCCACGTTCCTGCTGCAATACGACGCGCTGATCAATCCCCGCTACCGGAAATTGCTGACACAGGATGTCTATCCCGGCACCGAGGTGGGCGGCTGGTGGGAGATCACGCAGCCCCACGTGGAAGCCGCAGGGCTCAAGTGGCGCGGCCGCTACCCGTGGGACTGGCATGCCGACGTGGGCTTCGCAACGGGGTACACACCCGAAGAACGCCGCAAACTGGTGGACGTCTACATGGAAAAATTCAAAGAGGTATTCGGCAAATACCCGACGGCCATCGGGTCATGGTTCATCGACGCCTATACGCTCGGGTACATGTACGACAAATACGGCATCGTCGCTTCGTGCAACTGCAAAGACCAGATAGGTACCGACGGCTACACGCTGTGGGGCGGCTACTGGAACCAGGCTTATTATCCCAGCCGGGTCAACGCCTACATGCCCGCACAGACCCGCGAGGGACAGATCCCCGTCCCCGTATTCCGCATGCTGGGCAGCGACCCGATCTACCAGTACGACAACTGCGTGGGCGGAGCCTTGCAGGGGGTGATCTCGCTGGAACCCGTCTACGGCGACAGCGGCGGCAGCCGCCAGTGGGTCGAGTGGTTCTTCCGGTCGATGTTCGAAGAACCCTGCCTCGCATTCGCCTACACCCAGGCCGGGCAGGAAAACTCCTTCACCTGGGGCAGTATGGAGAAGGGGCTCAACATCCAGATCCCGCTGCTGGCAAACCGTTTCCGCAAGGGCGAAATCCGTGTGGAGACGCTCACCCGGTCGGGCGAATGGTTCCGGGAGAATTTCCCGGTAACGCCCCCGACGGCCGTCACGGCACTGACCGACTACCGTGAAAAGGATCGTAAAACCGTATGGTACAACAGCCGTTACTACCGCACCAACCTGCTATGGGAGGGCGGCGCATTGTGCATCCGCGACATCCACATGTTCGATCAGCGGATGGAGTCGGACTACTACCGCAAAGCCGGCACCACCAACCAGTGCGTCTACACGACGCTGCCCGTCGTGGACGGCTGCATGTGGAGCACCCGGGAGCAGCTGGCCGGGCTGCGGGTCGTGCGGCGCAATGCCGACGGAAGCCTGGCCCAAGCGCATGGCGGCACCCCCGCCGTAACGGAAAAGAGCAAAGGCAAATTACTCGTGGAGTGGCCGATGGACGACGGACGGAAGCTCACGATACTGCTTTCGGAAGAAGGGATGGAGATCGCCGTCCCCGGCAAAGGCCCCGACTGGATGCTGGAGCTGACCGCAGCACCCGGTGCAGCGTTGCCGTTCACGGCGTTCGGGGCAAGGCGGATCGCCGCAGTCCAAAAAGGGTTCGCCTACGCATTCGATTGCACGAAGGGCACCATCGCAACCGACGGCACTTCCGCGGGTAGCATATTCGTCCTGCATCCTTCAGACGGAAAGATCTCGCTGAAATTCAAATAACGGCGCAACGGTTTCACAAGCCGGCGGCCTGCCTCGGGATCGGGGCAGGCCGCCGGTGTTTAAAACCACGCCGGAACTGCGGTATTCCCGCAAATTTTCGTTAGCTTTACGACATGGGAGCCGTCGCTAACCGACGTCGTCCGCACAATCATGAAAGTATACAAATCGCCTCTCCCTGAAAATTCGCGGATCATCCGCTACCCCGACGCCAATTATCGCGACTGCTTCCGCTGCCGCCTGCAAAATCCGGGAAAAGTATCCCCGAACCAGGTGATGGCGGCATTCTGGACGACCAGCCCGGCATGGCTGAAGTTTCTCTTCCGGCTGCGCGACCTGCTGGTCAGGCCCTTCGGGCTGAAAACCGGGGAGGGGCCCAGCCGGGAAAAACTGGAAGAAGCCCTCGATAACGGCGAGAGCTACGGTTTCATGTCCCTCGCCGAAAGGACGGCCGACGAAACGATCGTCGCCCTGGACGACAAACACCTGGTGGCCTACATGTCCATCTACATCGAAGGCGGCCAAGTCTTCGCGAGCACGGTCGTGAGATACCACAACAAACTGGGAGTGGTCTATTTCAACCTCATCCGTCCGTTCCACGTCCTCGTCGTGAAAAACCTCTTCAAACAGATGATGCGCGAACGCGGATTCTGACACGGGGTTATTCCCGCGTCGCCCGAAAACACCGCTTGCCATGAAACCGAAAACCATATTACTCTGGATAGTGCTCTTCCTGTCGCCGGCCGCCCTCGGAAATAACGCAGGCGACGATACGGATGCGCTGCTGATCGCCGCCACATATATCGGCGACGGGAACGGGACGATCTACCGCGGATACGGCACCAACCCGCTGAATGCGGTATATACGTTCAAAAACGGCAGAATCTACAAAGGCGACGGCAGGTTCACCCTGTCGCTCGACGCCCTGTATACGATAAGGGACGGGAGGATTTTCGAGGGCAACAACACCTGGCCCTACGATGCCGCATACTCCATCGAAGGCGAGCGGATATACCGGGACAACGCCACATTTGCCTCGTGGTTCGACGTGTTGTTTACGGTAAGGGACGGACAGTTTTACAAAGGGGACAGTTCGTTCATCCTCGACATAGCCTACACCGACAGGGACGGCCGGGTTTACGAAGGTCGCGGGGAATTCGCAAATACGCTATTCGATGTGCTGTATACGATCGAATACGGGGGTTATTAAGCATCGGAGGAAATCCCGGGGCAAGTAATTTACAGACCGGGCGCCGGAAATATACCGTGTATCCCGATCTTTCATGATCCCTGTTATTTATTACGGTTGGCAAAGGGGCGCCGCCCGTCGTGGGCATCCTTGAACGAGCGTATCAACATCGTTTCATATTCACCGGGGAGTTCTTCTGCCAATTCTTTCCAGCAAATTATCAGGCGGTCACAGTCTTCCATCTGCCAGATATAGCAACCACCCCGGTGTCCTACGGGCTTTCCTTCACCGAATTGCATATACTGTTTTATCCGTCGGCGCAATGAACTTCCGGTCATTCCTATATAAAGAATATTTGTTCCCGTCACCCAATTGTTTTTCAACACGGTAATATCCACATTGGGATCCTTTCCCTTGAAAAAACCGCCGCGGCCTACCTCGGCAAATTCAGGGAAACTTATTTCTTTTCTGAGAACCAGATATACTCCTTTCGTCTGCGGAATACAGTCCACCTCCTTTTTAAGGGCCGCAACCGTTTTAAAACCCACAAATCCCCATGCCCTTGCATCTTCAAGCGTATTCATAAACAAAAGATTTTGGTACAGGCCCATAGTAAATCCGGACAGTTATTGGTTATCAATCAACTACACCCAATTCCAAACATAAAAACAGGGGTCGGATTTTTCAATCCGACCCCTTTGGTAGCGGGAGGAGGACTCGAACCTCCGACCTTCGGGTTATGAGCCCGACGAGCTGCCAACTGCTCCATCCCGCGATATATCTTCAGTGTTGTACTATCGCTTTTGCGTGTGCAAAGATAAGACAAATATTCGGACTTTACAAATAATTCTGCGCATGTTCCCTCCGTACACCGCTTATCGTACTATCTATCAGCCGCAAAAAAAATATTTTATTATTTTTCGCAGGTTAGCCCCACGCTGATTTTTCCACAGATTTCCTGCCTCCCGGAACAGGGCCGGATGAAAACGCACACACCGTCTGCAGGCCCCATCCGCAACACACACCGTCATTCCCAATCAGCGGATATTGGCTGCGACAATCTCCGCCAGGTCGCGGACTTCCCCTTTCGTACCGCGCCCGATGGCTTTTTTGCAAAGCGGGCAGGCCGTGACGATCACCTCGGCTCCGGTAGCTTCCAACTGCCCGGCCACGGATTTTGCGATCTGCACCTGCTGACCGTCGGAGATCGCCGTATTGGCGACCGAAGAGCCGCAGCAGGGGGCGTTTTCGCGGGTTTCAGCGGGTTCGAGCAATTCCCCGACAGCCCCGATCACGGCACGCGGATCGTCGTAAATCCCGCTGCCGCGTCCCAATTCACAGGGGTCGTGGTAGGTATAACGTGTCGAGCCGTGCCCGACCTTGAGACGGCCCGCCTTCATCAGACGCAGGATATATTCCGAATGGTGCAGCACCTCGACCCCTTCGAGCGCATAATCCTCACGGAAAACCTTGAGGCAAATCGGACACGAGGTCACGAGCGTCGTGATGCCGTGCTTGCGGAACAACTCCGTATTGTAGCGCATCATCTTGCGCGCCGAATCCGTCTCACCGGCCAGTTTCAACGGGCGTCCGCAGCAGACGCCCCCTTCGCGGTCGGCCCACCAGACCTCTTCGCCGGCGGCCTGGAATACTTTTTCCATCGCCGACATCGTACGGGGCGTCAGGAGGGTCATACACCCGGCGAAATAGCCCACCTTCCCCTCGCCGGACGAGCGGTCTAACCCTTTGAAATAACCGTAGCGCTTTTCGTCGGGGACATTGCGCAGCGTATCGCGGGAATTGAGGCGCAGCGTATTGAGGTCGATGTCCACCGGGCATTTCTCGGCGCAGCGTCCGCACATCAGGCAATTGTCGGCCACCTGCAGGCGCAGCATCTTATATCGCCGGTCGCGCAGAAAATAGACCGACTGCACGTTGTCGATGCCCAGCACGCTCTGCAACTGGCAGGGGTCGATACAAATGCCGCAGCGCGAGCAGGCCTCGACCTGGAAGTTGTCGAACGACCCCTCCTTTTCGGTCGAGCGGAGCTTGTAGTGGCGCAGGAAGATCAAGGGTATCTCCGTGAAGATGTGCATGTAACGGGAGAACGGCAGCGCCACGAAGAAAACACCGAGACACGAGGAGTAGAACCACCACGCCACGCTTTCGAGGTTTATCAGCACGAAGGTGCTCATGTGCGCAGCCATCCATCCGCCCAGCGAACCGGTGAGGAATCCCCCGCCGCCATAAAGGGCGCAGGTCGTGCTTTCGGCGATCAGGCGCGCCGGGAATACGAACCACAGGGCCGAAAGCGCAATGCGGTCGCCCGGCACATGCTTGGTCGTGCGGCGCATGCCCATCCTCTTCGAGAAAAAGCGCTTGCCCCAGGCCAGCGCTACGCCCGACAGGACGAACAGCAGCAACAGATCCATCAGGAAATCGAAGACCGGCTTATGCTGGAGCCCCGTCGAAAAGTACTTGAAGAAGACATGCCCCTGCAACGGCACATAGCGGAACCCGAGGTAGGCGACGGTCTCGATCCACCCCACGGCGATCAGCAGGAACCAGCCAAAGGCCAGGCTCATGTGCATGTAGCCCAACAGCGGGTTGACCCTGAAGATCCTGCGGTGGAGCAGCGATTCGCTGACGACCTCCCCTATCGCCGAGAAGGTACGGCGGGTCGGCAGCCCGAACAGGATCCGTTTCTTGTCGGCGAGCGGCAGGCGGTAGAGCCACAGGCCCCACTTCCACAGCAACACGATGAACATCACCGCGGCGCCGACCATGAAAGGTATGCAGAATGGTGCGAAAAAAGTCATCGTCAGAAGTCCCCCAGTTTACGTTTGATAAGCATCACCACGCCGCGCGTATTGATCCCGCGCGGACATACCAGACGGCATTTGCCGCACAGCATGCACTTGTTCATCTCCTCGTAAGCCCCCTGGTATTCGCCGCGCCGCACCAGCGTATGTACCTTGCGGAAGTTGAATTCCGTGAGATTGCCCGCCGTACAGACCGCCGTGCAGGCGCCGCAACCGATACAGGCCTGCAACTCGGGCATCTCGCGCAGGATCTCGTCGCTCTTGCGCAGGTTGTTGCGGTCGATGTCGATTGCCCGCGGCTTGGAGATGGTATATCCGAAATTGATCGCTGCCATATGCTAAACCCCTACATACCGGGCCGCAGCATCGGCGGCGGCCGTCCCTTCGTTCAGACTCTCTCCGATATTCTTCGGCGCCGTGACCGTCCCGGCATAAAAAATACCCTCGACATTGCTCTTCACGTTGCCGAGGAACATGTCGCGCGGCGCCATGAAGCCGCTCGGCGCACGGTTGAGCCCGGCACCCTGGGCGAAAGCGGCGTTGTCGTCGTTGGCACGCATACCCACGATCAGGATCAGCATGTCGACGCTCATGCGCAGCGGACGTCCCGTGAGGGTATCCTCGGCCTTGATCTGTACGCGTCCGTCGATCATCGGGCTCGCCTCCGAAATACGCCCGCGGATGAAATGAATGTTGTATTTCTGCTGTGCCTCGCGGTACATCTCCTCGTAACCGGGGCCGAACATGCGGATATCCATGTAAAAATTGAACACGTCGGCCTCGGGAAACATCTGCCGCATCTCCATGGCCTGCTTCACCCCCGTGATGCAGCATACCTTCGAGCAATGCTGCTGGCAAACCTTCTCGTCGCGCGAGCCCACGCAGTGCAGGAAGGCGATGCGCCTGGGGCGCGAACCGTCGGCTTTCGCCACGCGGCCCTCGTTGAGCATCCGCTCGATGTCGACCGTCGTAAAGACGTTGTCGTAGATGCCGTAGCCGTATTCCTCCTTAATCGAGGCATCGAAAAGCGTGAAGCCCGAGCAGACCACGACCGAATCGCATGCCAGCATACGCCCGTCCGGGAGCTGAACCCCTTCGCGGCTGAACCCCCTGGCTTCGGTACGGGTCATCACCTCGATCCCGCGCTCGGCAATGCGGCGGCGCAGTTCGGTGAGTATCTCCGACGCCGGGGTGAACGACGGAAACAGCACATGCCATCCCCGGAGCTTGCCGCCCAATTCGGCCTCCTTTTCGATGATTACGGGCTCGACGCCCTGTTCTGCGAGGCGCAAGGCCGTTTGCATGCCCGCTACGCCGCCGCCTATGACTGCAACTCGCTTCATTATTCTCTGATGTCGTATATTGTGTCCGTCGGGCAGCAATTGACCACAGCCGACGCGGGTTTACCGATATATTTTCCGTTGCGGCCGAGGTATTTGGCCGCGGGGTCGTATTCGACGCCCATCTTGTCGAGCAGGGGTTCGACGTCGACCTGGTGCATCTGCATTCCGAGCACCCACGGGTCGTAGCCCAGCACCAGTCCGGCCATCTCCTCGTAGGTCAGCACCGGAATGCCGTGGCCGTTCTCGCCGTAGGTCGTACCCTCCATCTCAGCGATCGCATACTGCCACTTGTCGAGGAACATCGCGCACCCCGGGCAGTTGGCCACGATGAAATCGGGTTTGTAGGGCGCCATGCTTTCGAGTTTCTTGTGCGAATTGGCGATCGAATAGCCGCGGTTGGCCTGCACCAGGTAGTTGCGGAACCCGAACCCGCAGCAATGCCGCCGCTCGGGGTAGTCCACGCATTCGCCGCCCCACGACTCGACCATGCCGGCCAGCACATAGGGGAATTCCGAACCGCCGATACCCGACTTGGGGAATATCTTGGCGTAGTGGCAACCGATATGCTCCACCACGCGCAGCGGCTCCCCGGTCTGGGCGTTTACCAGCTTATGCTTTGCGCGTGCGGCGATCTGCTCGCGGAAATGGAAAACGATGTCCGAGGTATGCGCCAGGCTCGCAGGCTTGCGGAACTCGCGCCCGGTGGCTTTGTAAAGGTTCTCGCGCGCCTTCTCCTCGGTTTCGGGAAACTCGTGCCACGTGGCCAGTATCTCCGAATAGACACCGAACGAAGTGATGCACGACGACACGAGGTTCTCATACCCGGCTTCGGTCATCAGCGCGAACTGGCGTGCCACGACCGTCATGATGGTTTCGAGCGGCACGATATCCGAATGGTAACCGATTCCCGTGCACGACGAGTGGAGCGGGTCATCCGTAAGATCCCGCCCCAAGTCGTTGCGCAGCATGTCTATGAACAGTTTCTCGCTGCCCGGAAAAAAATTCTGCCGGATACAGCTGCGGGCATAGTAATAGTGGTCGTCGGCAATCTCCTTCTGGTAATCCTGCCAACTCTTTCGCTTTATCATCTGTCAATAATGTTCGTTGTTATTATGGAGGAAGACATCCATCATGTATTGCTGGTCGGCACCCTCCCCGTAGCCCAGTTCCCGGGCCTTGCGGTCGGAATGCTCCTCGATGGAGTCGAACATCTCCTTGCCGCCGCTGACTTCGAAGATCTTGTTGATCTCCTCGAGCGACTGTTCGTCCAGACGGCGCAGGGCACCCGCGCCGTGGCGCATGTATACGGGCGTGAACTGTCCGTAGACCTCCTTGTCGTTATCGTAGATCCACTGCCACACGGTTCCCTGCTCGGGGTGCAGCTCGGGCTTCACCAACCGCGGTACGATGCAGTAGCCCGTGCGGAGGATATTTTCGCCGATAATACGCTTGAGGGCCAGCTGCTGGCGCCCCTTCTCGCTCTCGACGAAGAAACCCAGTTTTTGCGACAGCGTGCGCAGCGCCTGGATCACATACCCCGGCGTATTGCCGCGCGGACAGCGTGGCCGACACGACATGCACTCGCCGCAATACCAGATCGTATCGCTTTTCAGCAACTCCTCGATGGCATCGTCGTCGCGCGTCTGCACGGTATTGACGATCTGACGTGGGTCGTAGTTGTAGAACTCGGCCGCGGGACATACGCCCGTGCAAACACCGCAGTTCATGCACGACTGAAGGCCCTCTTTCATCCGCACGTCCTCCATCAGCATATCGAAATATTTTCCCATAATCTTACCTTTCACCGGGCATGAAACCGTCCCGGATGCAACAAAAAAACCTTTGCAGTGCAAAGGTAGGGAATACGGGCGAGCCGTGCAGTGGTATAAATACCTAATTTCGCCGGCGCTCGTAGGTCTCGAAGGCGAAAGGATAAGGGTAGTTCGCACCCGATGCGAAGGATTCGGACGACAGGAGCCGCCACTGCGCTTCGTCCCACTCGGGGAAATGCGTGTCGCCTTCGTATGCGCGGAACACGCGCGTCAGGTAGAAACGGTCGGCCAGAGGCAGGGCCTGCGCATAAATCTGCGCGCCGCCGATGACGAAAACCTCGTCGTCCCCGGGAAACAGCGCGACGGCCTCCCCGAGCGAATGAACTACCCTGCAGCCGGGGATTTCGACCTGCTGGCGCGTAATGACCACATTGGTACGGTTCGGAAGCGGGCGCCCGAGCGATTCGTAGGTTTTGCGGCCCATGATCACGGGGTGTCCCGTCGTGACGGCCTTGAAATGTTTCAGGTCTTCCGAAATATGCCAGAGCAACGTATTCTTATCTCCGATCACGCCGTTTTCGGCCACGGCAACGATAATGCTAACCATAAATTTCAAATTTTAACGTCCGGCGGCATCGCGGCCGGGTATAACGATGCAGATACGGCGGGCACGGATTGCGCGCTCAGAACGACATCGGCGCCTTGATCGCCGGCCAGGGATCGTAGCCTTCGAGCGTGAAATCCCCGTAGCGGAAATCGAAGAGCGATTTCACATCGGGGTTCAGCCGCATCACGGGCAGCGGCCGCGGTTCGCGCGACAACTGCTCGTCGGCCTGTTCCATGTGGTTCAGGTAGAGGTGCGCGTCGCCGAGCGTATGGACGAACTCGCCGGGTTCGAGGCCGCATACCTGCGCCGTCATCAGCGTCAGCAGGGCATACGACGCGATATTGAACGGCACGCCCAGGAACGTGTCGGCGCTGCGCTGGTACAACTGGCACGAGAGCCTCCCCCCGGCCACGTAGAACTGGAACAACACGTGGCACGGCGGCAATGCCATGTCCCCGATCTCGGCGACATTCCAGGCCGAGACGATGATGCGCCGCGACTCGGGATTGTGCCGTATCAGTTCGACCGCCTGCGCGATCTGGTCGATGAAGCGGCCGTCGGGCTTGGGCCAGCTGCGCCACTGGTAACCGTACACATGGTTCAGGTCGCCGAACCGATACCCTTCGACAGGCGATTCGACACCGTCCTGTGCCGCACGCAGGAACGTATCCCGGTCGACGGGCAGCACACCATGGCGCACGCAGAGTTCGTTGTAATAGCGGAAAGCATCGTTGTCCCAGATATGGACGCCGTTGTCCACGAGGTACTTGATATTGGTATCGCCCGCCAGGAACCACAGCAATTCGTGGATCACGCCTTTCAGGAATACTTTTTTGGTCGTCAGCAGCGGGAAGCCTTCGGAGAGGTCGAAACGCATCTGGTGTCCGAAGACGCCTTTGGTGCCGGTGCCGGTACGGTCGCCGCGGACGACGCCCTCGGCTTTGATCCGCCGCAGCAGGTCGAGGTATTGTTTCATCTCTCCAGCATTTTTAAAGTCATTCCGCCCGATGCGTCCAGCACGGCGCACGAAGGGTATTTCTCCCAGCACCCCAGGTTTATCACATGCAGGCCCTGCTCGCGGTAGTCGCGCGGGAAATGCATGTGCCCGAAGACGAAGTGGTCGACGTCGTGCTCGGCGGCATACCGGCGGGCATATTCGATCAGCGGCTCGGTAAGCGAGACGTCGAGTTCCTCGGCACCGTGCGATTTGCGCGACTTGCCGCTCCACCAGTGCCCGAAGCGCATCGCCAGGTCGGGATGCAGCAGCCACGAAAAGAGCCAGCGCAACGTCCGCGAGCGGAATACCGTATTGAGGAATTTGAGCACCGGCTGTCCGTCGATGTTCATGTTGTCGCCGTGGGCGATGAAGACGTTTTTATCGTTCAGGCGGAATTGCTGCGGCGAGGTATAGATCTCGACGCCGCATTCGCGGGCGAGGTAATCGCCGACCCACATGTCGTGGTTTCCCGTAAAGAATACCACCCGAATGCCCCGGTCGGTCAGTTCGGCCAGCTTGCCGAGCGTCCGCACGAAGCCCTTGGGCACCACGCCCCGGTATTCGAACCAGAAGTCGAAGACGTCGCCCACCAGGAAAATCGCCTCCGCATCCTGCGCCGTATCGTCGAGCCAGCGCACGAAGCGCCGTTCGGTCTGCTGCGCAAACGCCTCGCCGCCTGCGCCCAGGTGGATATCCGATGCGAAATAGTACATCAACGGGTCAGTTCATCGAGTTTTTGTTCGAGGCTCTTGCCGTAAATATCCTTCCCGACGATATTCCCCTCCTTGTCGATCAGGAAATTGGCCGGAAGTTTCTGCACGTTGTAAAGTCCCAGCGACGACGATGCGCGCCCGCGCAGGTCGCTCACCGAAACCCAGGGAAGCTGCTGCTCCTGCACGGCCGAAATCCACAGGGGCTTCGACGTGTCGATGGCAACCTGGTAGACCTCGAATGCGACCGGGGCGTCGGCATATTTCTTATAGACCTCCTTCAGTTCGGCATTGAGCGTATTGCTGTTGCCCAGCTCGGCCGACCAGAAATCGAGCAGCACGACTTTCCCCGCGAGCGACGAGAGGCGTACCTTCTTGCCGTAGATGTCCGACAGCTCGAGGTCGGGATACCCCGCCTCGGTAATCTGGGACGACAGGCTGATGCGGGCGTCCATGCGGGCGATCTCCCCCATGAGCGATTGCAGGTAGGGCGATTCGGGATAAGTCTGTTCGATGGCCTCGGCCACCGTGCGGTAATAAACCACGTCGCTGTCGCCGTTGAACAGGTATGTATCCCCGGGCAACCGCTGGTAAAGGGCATAGACCGCCGCCAGCGACGCTTTATTCTCGATGATGAAGCGCAACTGTTCGCGGCGGATACGGTAATATTCGGCCGTGTACTCCTTTACCAGTGCCTGGCGGTCTTCCTCGGACAGCGTTGCCTTGGCAAACTGCGAGGCGATGTTATCCAGCCGCTGCGCGCCCGAAACGAAAGCCTGGTAGAACTGCCGCAGCAGTTCCGACTCCTTCGAACCTTCGACCGTATAGTTGCGTACGACGCTCCCCACCGAATTCAGGGAAAGTTTCTCGCCGCCGGCGAGGAACAGCGGAATGCGTTCGCCGTTATATATTATATTATAAAGCGACGGGGTCTTCGTCACGCCCTTCAACTCGAAACGGTAGTTCCCGTCCTTGTCGAGCACCGCGGAGTCGATCACCGACTGCGTCAGGGGCAATACCTGCTCCAGATAAACATCCTTGGCATCGTTACCTACGAAGCGACCCGAAATCTTCACCTTCGACGACTGGCATGCGCACAGCATGACGGCCGTGGTCAGGGACACGAAAAGCGTTTGTTTATTCATTTATCCTTGTTATCGCAGTTAAATGCTTACAAATATAGCAAAATTCCGGATATGCGCACTTTTTATTTCGACGAATTGCGGTGTGCGCCGTTGTTTTTCGAGAAATTGCGCCCGTGCTGCTGGTTGCGGTTTTTCTGCGGGCGCTGCTGCTGACGCTGCTGCGGCCCCTTCTGGGGACGTGCCGTAAAGTGCTGTTTATAGTCACTTCGGAGATTATTTAATGCCACTTCATCGATTTCGATCGCTCCGCCGGACATGCGTTTGATGTCTTTTACGATCACTTCGTTGTTGGGATGCTCCTGGTTGTACTCGTAGCTCTTCGTGCGCATGTAGCGGGCCAGGTTGTCCACCGTGCGCGCCATGGTACGCCGGTCTTTTTCCTCGGAAAGCCCGGCGATCATCCGCTCGACATACTTGCCGTAATGCTTATAGGAGATACGCCCCTGCGTGTAAGCCATGCGGCGCGGCGTAATGGTCAGCTCCTGACGCGAAGGCTGCGGGTATGGAGAATCCACATCGAGCTGGAAATCAGACATTATGAAAAGGTGATCCCACAGCTTGTGGGTGAAGTCGGCCGTATCGCGCAACAGGGGGTTCAGGTTGCCCATCACGGCGATCACGGCACGCGCCTGGCGGTTGCGCTCGCGACGGTCTTCGATCAATTGCAACGAGTCGATCATCTCCTGGATATGACGCCCATACTCGGGCAGGTACAACTTGCGTCGTGTGTAATTATAATTCTTTTTCATATTGTATTTGCGGTTCTCCGCACTGTTTCAATCCGTCCGCCGGAGTGTCCGGCAAGCCCGTTGCGGTAAACCGATTCAAGACGTTTTTCCGACTTTCCACCCCATCCGGCAAGACCCTACAAGATTGGTTTTACACCGCAGAAAGTCATAACTTTGGGACAAAAGTAGGTAAAATTTCAGGAAAAACAAGCTATGGCAAAGGTTTTAATTTTAGACCAATCAAAAAGTATGCGAAACACGCTGCGCGAGCGGCTCGAATACGAAGGTTTCTCGACAGAGGCCGCCGAAGACGAAGAGGCGGCCTCGAACATGTGCGAGAAAATCCCGTTCGACGTCATCCTGTCGGACACCGGGTGCAAAATCCCCGACAAGGGCGTCCCGTTCATCGTGCTGTCGTCCGAGGCGTCAATCGACTCGGCCGTGGAGGCCGTACGCAACGGCGCCCAGGACTATCTGACCAAACCCATCGACATGAACCGCCTGCTGCAGTCCATCCACCGCACGATCGACGACCCGGCCCCCGTGCCCGCCCCCGCGGCGGCCCCGGCAC
>UMIC01009128.1_pt1 | contig 84970 bp, 69 predicted proteins | sample 1965681 | NCBI WGS metagenome assembly UMIC01 (sample SAMEA4836114, study PRJEB28245) | human gut metagenome | biome: gut microbiome; material: fecal sample | place: Denmark | collected 2008
TGAACCGTGATGAGAATGCAGCTATCAATATTTGCAGGGAAGGCTTGAGAATATTGGGAGTTGAACTTGATGCAGAAAGAAAAATCTCCTGATTTTCCCCAAAGAACATAGATTTTGGTTGGGACTGCGTAGATACGAAACAGTTCCGCTCATAATAACAGAACCGTGGGACACACGGGGATAGCTCGCCTATGCTTTGCCCAATAGGGCAATCGAACGAGAAGCCCCCACTTCAAGCGTTAGCTAAGTGGAGGGAGTATGTCACGGAGATATTCCAATTGCTGCCTGAGTATTTTGCTCATGAAAGTATTTTTAGGAAACCAAGAGAGAAGGAACGTATAATATGAAAACTTATAAAGTTGGTCTGATTCGGGTGCTGACCACAGAGGACGAGGAATTGCTGCAGCTGCATGGAAAGCTGATAGAATCGTATTTCCCTATGTTCCAGGTGGTGTCACGATGTATTCCGGATCAACCGGAGGGAATTCATGACGATGAAACATTCGCTGTAGGTGTACCTAAGGTGGTGAATCTTGCAGTGGAACTGTGGAAGGAAGGCTGTCAGGCTATTATTATCAGCTGTGCCGGTGACCCGGGAGTTCCGGAGGCAAGACAGGCCGTACCGATTCCGGTTATAGGAGCGGGATCCAGTACTGCAGCGTTGAGTCTGTTTTTTGGCAGTCATCCGGCTGTGTTGGGGATTACTGAAGATGTACCGTCAGGATATCAGCGGATATTCGGTGATCGGATCGTAGACAATGCAAAGGGAGATGGGGTAGAAAATGTCCTGGATTTGATGACAGACAGAGGATATGAGGCCACCATGAAAGCAGCGGCTGCGCAGAAAGAGATGGGGGCCGATGTGATTGCCCTTAGCTGCACAGGAATGTCCAGTATCCGTATTGCTCCCTCCATCGAAAAGACAGTAGGAATTCCGGTTCTGGATCCTGTTTTGTGTGAGGGACTGCTGACATTGTTTGAGCTATTGAGAAGAGAAAATATGGAGGATTAGGAGTTAGAATTAGGAAGCTTCGTCTATACTAAAATATAGGCGGAGCTTTTTTATATGATAGGAAATGTCGTCCTATTGTATGCATAATGATTGTATCTTAACCTAAAGATAGTTTATAATACAAATAGACAGAAGAACTGGCTATTTGTATAAATATTATGCTGGGTACACATACATTCCCAGCAGCTGCTGAACACAGTAAAAGGCAATGGAGGCACCGGATAACCATAGCTGCAACTGTGGCGCAGAAAGTGAATGAGTGAAATTATGAAACGAATTAACAATGTTATGCCAATTATTTCTGGACCCTGTTTTGGTTTTGCCGGAATTTTTGTACACGAATTACGGATTGTACTTGCTAAGCTTGTGCTTTCGGGTAAAAAGCAGGAAGTTGTGGAGGAATAGGATCATGTCAAAAGATGAGTATTTGATTACCGATGCGCCGCTGAAAGCGTTGACGGTTTTTGCAATGCCGATGATTCTCGGCAGTTTTTTTCAGCAGGTATACAATATGGCGGACTCCATTATCGTCGGCCAGTTTGTGGGTTCCTCCGCACTGGCGGCGGTTGGCGCCTGTGCAGCGCTGACGAATGTTTTCATTTGTGTGGCACTGGGGGCCGGTGCTGGTGCAGGTGTGCTTGTGAGCCGCTATTTCGGTGCCAAAGAGTATGGAAAAATGAAAACGATTGTGTCTACATCACTGATCAGCTTTTTGCTGCTGAGCATCATCCTTGGTGTCTTTGGCTTTTGTTTTTCCCATGGGATGATGAGCGGATTACAGACTCCTGCCGATATTCTGGAGGAAGCAGTGCTGTACCTGCGGGTCTATTTTGTGGGCTTTCCGTTTTTGTTCATGTACAATATTCTCTCTACCATGTTCACTTCCATCGGTGAATCAAAAATTCCGTTGGGACTGCTGATCTTTTCATCAATCCTGAATATTGTAATGGATCTTTGGATGGTAGCCGGTCTGGGACTTGGCGTGTTCGGTGCGGCGCTTGCAACTTTGATCGCACAGGGCATTTCGGCTGTGTTTTCACTTTTGATTTTCTTTTACCGGATGCGGCGGTATAAGAGTATCTTTGCCTGGTTTGAGGGACAGGAGCTGCGCTCGATGCTTCGGATTGCTGTTCCGTCGGTTCTTCAGCAGTCTACCGTATCCATCGGTATGATGATCGTACAGGCGGTGGTAAATCCTTTTGGCACACAGGCACTCGCCGGATACGCGGCAACGATGCGTGTGGAGAATGTTTTTTCCCTGATTTTTGTGTCCATCGGCAATGCGGTTTCCCCATTTGTTTCCCAGAATCTTGGCGCAAACAAAACCCAGCGCATCAAAAAAGGCTACCACGCAGCATTGGTGCTGGATGTGTGTTTTGCGGCGCTTGCTTTCCTTGTCATTGAAACGCTGCACACGCAGATTTCATCACTGTTCCTTGGAAAAGACGGAACCGCCCTGGCTTATCAGGTGTCTGGGGATTATATGAGATGGCTTGGTTACTTCTTTATTTTTATGGGAATTAAAATGGCGACCGATGGAGTCCTTCGCGGACTCGGAATCATGCGGCCATTCCTCGTTGCCAACATGGTAAATCTTGCGATCCGCCTGTCCGTGGCGTTGATCGGTGCACCGCGTTTTGGCATTAATTTTGTTTGGCTTGCCGTGCCGGCAGGATGGCTTGCCAACTTTCTGGTTTCCTATGCGGCACTGAGAAAATCCTGGCCGGCTGAGAAAGTGGAGCCGTCTCGATAAATTTGGATGTACTGAAACGAAATACATACGTTTGTCTTGTTTGATTTATGAATATCGATTTTGTTAAAAATATGTAATGATACCAGGGGCAAAAGGTCAGAAGTTCGACGCAAGCTTGCTTGCGGGAGAATTTTTGACCCCAACATCATGTAATTGCTTTAGGAGGAAAAAACGAATATAATAACATAAACTGACAGAAGGAGAAATTTGTGATGAAGAGACAGAAAGGTTTTACACTGGTTGAACTCTTGATAGTGGTTGTTATTATTGGAATACTGGTATCAATTTCAATCCCGATTTTTACGGCACAGATGCACAAGGCAGAGGTGGCGGCAGACTGGGCGAATCTCAGGGCATATTATGCGGAAATACAGGCAGATTATATGTCTACCCAGCAACAGAATCCGAAAGTTAAAATTTCGGGTATAGATAAAGATTATGATTGGAATTCGGTGACTTTTTTAGATGGGCATAAGGCTGAGATGAAGGCTGGAATATGTGGAGTTTCTTTTGTTGAGAATAAAGGATATCAAATTGCGTATAATTGTAATAAAGGTCATGAAAAATGTTACTTAGGCTTAGGAGTGGAGTATACGAAACCGAAACAATGATATAGCTTGAGAATACATAAGGAATTTCCGGTTCTAATGCTGGACATCCACCCCAAAGTCAAGTATAATGAACTAGAACAGTTGTACGATTATAATAAACGGGTAATCAGAGCACAAGCGGACATCTGATTTCCCGTTTTTGTATTGCAATGTATCCGGAAGACAAACAGAAGGAGGTACCCTATCCGATGTCAAGAAAAAATCCGTTCGTCATGCCCATCCTCAAATGGGTAGGCGGCAAACGGCAGCTGCTGGACAGCATCAATCCGCTGATCCCGGAATGTTCGACCTATTATGAGCCGTTTATCGGGGGCGGTGCGGTGCTCTTTGGGAGACAGCCGAACAAGGCGGTGATCAATGACTCCAACGAAGAGCTGATCAATGTATACCGGATGATCAAGGAAGAGCCGGAAGCGTTGATTGCGGCGCTGAGCGCCCATAAGGAACAGAATTGCGAGGAGTATTATTATACGGTGCGGGCGTGGGATCGCGACAAGGAGACGTATCAGACGCGGACCAACGTCGAGCGGGCAGCGCGGATCATTTACCTGAACAAGACCTGCTACAACGGCCTGTTCCGCGTCAACAGCTCCGGCGAGTTCAATTCTCCGTGGGGCAGATATAAGAATCCGAATATCACGAACGAGGCGACTATCCATGCGCTGAATGCGTATTTAAATAAAGCAAACATCACGATCAAATGCGGCGATTACCGCGAGGCGTTAAAGGGCATCCGGAAGGGCGCGTTCGTCTATTTTGACCCGCCTTATATGCCGATCAGCTCATCGGCGTCGTTCACGGGCTACACCGCGGGCGGCTTCGGGGAGGAAGAGCAGATCGCATTAAAAGAGCAGTGTGACATGTTGAATGCAAAGGGCATCAAGTTCCTGCTTTCCAATTCGTCCTGCGAATTTATCGAGGATTTATATAAAGATTACATCATCGACCACGTGGATGCCAAGCGCGCGATCAACGTGAAACCGGAGAAGCGCGGAGAGATTCAGGAAGTTCTGGTACGCAATTATGAGCTTGATTGATGATAAATGGAGAATTTTATTTGATAAATACCGGATTGAGCGGGAAATTGAGAAACATGGGCGGTTTTACATTACCGCTGACCAGATCCGCGAAGTCAAGGAACCGCGTCTGATGACGAAATTTGACACGCGGGAATCCCTGCCGCGGGTGTTTGGAAAGAAGATTTCGATTCTTCCGGTGTCGCGCGGCGGCTATGTGCTGGGCGAGTTTGACTTGTATCAGGATTTTCCGGAGATTCCGTCCGATATCAAACGGGTGACGAGCGCGAAGATACCCGATTACTTTGAGTCGATCGATCTTCATGACATCCGCTCGGAAGCCAGCGCGATCAACGTTATGAGCATCACGGGGATTCTGGATGATTTTCTGGGCGAGGATCGCATGGTGCAGACGGTTTCGGGGCGGATGGGGTCTGGAAATTTTGAGTTTTATGTCAGCGACTATCAAAAATCAGAGCTGATTGAGAAAAAGCCGCTTATCCAGGTACAGAATTCGCAGGTCGAGATCGACGGCGGATTTGAAAATGAGAATGTATTTACGCTGATCGAGGGAAAAAACGTCGTCCACAGCAATTTTCTGATCCGGCAGCTCTATTATCCGGAGAGACTCTGGGCGGAGAAGATACACAAGCCGATCCGTCCGGTGTTTATGGTGTATTCGAATAATATTTTCCGCCTGCTGGAATATGAATTTACGGATCTGCGCTATTACAATTCGCTGCGGCTGGTACAGGAGCGAAATTACAGCTTAGAGGAAATTGAGATCACGCTGGATGATTTATACGATGTCTGGGCACGGACAAAGGTCAAGCCGGAACCGGCGGTTACCTTTATCCAGGCGGACAGTTTTTACAAGGTTATTTCACTGGTGGAACGTCTGAACGAGAATTCAATGACGAGTGGGGAGATCGCGCAGCTTTTTGGATTTAAGGAGCGACAGTCGGACTATTATTTCAATGCGTGCCGCTATCTGGGGCTGGCGGAGAAGCAGACGGATGAGGACGGCGTGAAAGTGCATATCACGGCGAGCGGAAGACGGCTTTTGAAACTGCCGTATAGGGCGCGCCAGCTTGAATACGTCCGCCTGATTCTGGAACACCCGATTTTCCACGATCTATTCGAGGCTGCCCTTCAGATCGGAGATGTGCCGGACAAGGAGTATGTTGCAAAGAAAATGCGGGAATACCAGGTCTGCGGGGAGAATCTGATCGTGCGAAGGTCGAGTTCGGTGCGGGCATGGCTGTACTGGATTCTGACGCTTGTGAACGAAGGGTAGGGAAATGGTGCGGAATTATTATATGTATCCGTTATCATACTAAGGGGGTAATTTCGTCTCAGATGCGGCGGCGTCCGTGCATGTGATGCCAGACCGTTAGAAAAACAGACTATTTGGACAGAGAATAAAATATAGAAAGTTACAGGACAGCATATGGGCAGACAAGAGCAGACAAATCATCTTTTCAGCAATCGCGATCTGCGGATTCTTCTGGTTCCGCTGATCGTAGAGCAGATTTTAAACTCCCTGATGGGTACCGCGGACAGCATTATGGTCAGCAACGTGGGATCGGCGGCGATCTCGGCGGTTTCGTTGGTTGACTCCATCAATATTTTAGTGATACAGGCATTCTATGCGCTGGCGGCAGGCGGCACGATCGTCTGCTCCCAGTACATCGGACAGAAAGATAAGAAAAATGCGGAGGAATCCGCGAGACAGTTATCTTTTGTGGTGGCGTGCATCTCGTCGGCGGTCATGGCAGTCTGCCTTCTGACACGCGGACCGCTGCTGCGGCTGATTTTCGGCAGCGTCGAGGCGGATGTCATGGAGGCAGCGCAGACCTATTTCTTCTACACGGCGCTTTCGTTCCCATTTATCGCCCTCTATGATGCCGGTTCCTCGATCTACCGGGCGCAAGGAAATACAAGGCTTCCGATGACGATCGCGGTCGTCTCTAACGGGTTAAATATCGCCGGAAATGCGGTGCTTATCTGGGGCTTCCATCTTGGAGTTGCCGGTGCGGCGATTGCCACGCTCGGTTCCCGCGTTATCTCGGCAGTGGTGGTGTTCGCCTTTTTGCACAATCCCAGCCAGGAAATTGCGGTGCGTGACTATCTGCATATCCGTCCGGACGGACGCCGGATTATGCGGATTCTCTCATTGGGAATCCCAAACGGTATCGAAAATGCGATGTTCCAGTTTGGAAAACTTGCGATTCAGTCAACCGTCTCGACCCTCGGGACGATCGCGATCGCAGCCCAGGCGATGACGAATATTCTGGAAAACTTAAACGGCATCGCGGCGATCGGTATCGGAATCGGCATGATGACGGTGGTCGGACAGTGTCTCGGCGCGGGGCGCAAGGATGAGGCGATCTATTATATCAAAAAATTGACGGCAGTGGCGGAGGTCGTCATCATCGCAAGCTGTGCGCTCGTATTTCTGGCGACGAAACCGGTCACGATTCTGGGCGGCATGGAGCCGGAGAGTGCGAAGATGTGTCTCTACATGGTCGGATGGATCACGGTGGTAAAGCCGATCGTCTGGACGCTCGCATTTATTCCGGCATATGGAATGCGGGCTGCCGGGGATGTGAGGTTTTCGATGATTCTCTCCTGCATCAGTATGTGGGCGTTCCGGGTGACGCTGTGCATTTATCTCTGCCGCGTCCACGGCTTCGGACCGATCGCGGTGTGGATCGGCATGTTTACAGACTGGACGATCCGGGGCATCGTATTCACATTCCGCTTTATGGGCCGGAGATGGCTCGCGCATAAAGTTGTGTAAAAAACAGAGGGAGCAAAATGAAAATGGAGTTACAAATACTGGATTGGATTCAGCAGATGCGGACGCCGGTGGGCGATGTCTGGATGGTGTTTATTTCGCGGCTTGGAAATGCAGGAATGATTTGGATTCTGTTTACATGCCTGCTGCTTATGATTCCGCGGACGAGAAGATGGGGAGCTGCGCTGGCGGTAGCGCTCTGTCTGGATGCGATCATCTGTAATATCTTACTAAAGCCTATGGTTTGCCGGATCCGTCCGTGCGATGTGAATCAGACAGTTCAGCTGATCATTGCCCGCCCGGCGGACTATTCCTTCCCGTCGGGACATACGGCATCTTCGTTTGCTGCGGTCGCGGCTCTGTACTTTGCCGGGGCGAAAAAATGGTGGAAAATCACGTTGCCTCTGGCGATCCTGATGGCGTTTTCAAGAATGTATTTATATGTGCATTACCCGACCGATGTTTTGGGCGGCATGATTGTGGGGTGCGCGGCGGGGTATTTTGGAAACCGGCTGGCGGCGCATCTGATACGGTCCTGGAGACAGAAGATGAAAAAACCAGAGGACAGAAAAAATAGATAATTTTATGTAAGAGATGCCAGAAGTTACTGTTCACGCATACGTGAACAGTAATGCCAGAACACCTGTAATTACCCCGTTTTTCTCTTGATATCCTTTATTTCCGATGGTATAATTTATAATCGAAATAATTTCTTTTATGATAGAAAAGGGATGATTATGATGGGGTTAGACCAGAATCAGTAATTTTATTCATTGTTAAAAGGTACGGCGTGATCTATCGACTCCAAAGCTTAGGATGATAGGAACTGCGTTTTTTGATGATGAGGTACCTGGAAAGCGACCAGGGGTAATGTGCTCTCGGAATCTTTCTGTGCTTGATTTTGTGAGATGATTTTTTTGTCAGTTGTGCCCAAATTTCTGAGGCGTTGGCGTTGCGTCCGCCTCTGAAATTCGGGTGCGGCTGGCGGAAAATCAGCCACAAAAGCAGGTGCAGAAAAGACTCCGAGAGTACATTATAGAGTGATGGAGGAGAAAGACATGTTAAATTACAAGAAATATAAGAGAGTTCCGGTGGTAGATTACCCGGAGCGTGAGTGGCCGAATAAAGAGATTGAGAAAGCGCCGATCTGGTGCAGCGTTGATCTGCGCGACGGCAACCAGGCACTGGTTGAGCCGATGGTCGTAGAGGAGAAGATCGAGATGTTCAACCTCCTGGTAAAACTTGGATTTAAAGAGATCGAGATTGGCTTCCCGGCAGCTTCCCAGATCGAGTACGATTTCCTGCGCCAGTTAGTAGAACGCAAGCTTATCCCGGACGACGTAGTTGTACAGGTTCTGACCCAGTGCCGCGAGCACCTGATCAAGAGAACCTTCGATGCCATCCAGGGTATTCCGAAGGCGATCGTACATATTTACAATTCGACTTCTACCTTACAGCGTGAGGTTGTATTCCATGCAGACCGCGAGGAAGTAAAGCAGATCGCGATCGATGGTACCCGCATGGTAAAGAAATATATGAAAGATTACGACGGAAAAGTAATCCTTGAGTACTCTCCGGAGAGTTTTACCGGAACCGAGCTTGATTTTGCACTGGATATCTGCACCGCTGTACAGGAAGAGTGGGGCGCAACTCCGGACAATAAGATCATCATCAACCTTCCGGCAACGGTTGAGATGACGACTCCGAACGTATACGCAGACCAGATCGAGTGGATGAACAAGCATTTTAAGAACCGTGACAGCATTATTTTAAGTATCCATCCGCACAATGACCGTGGTACCGGCATTGCAGCGACCGAGCTGGCTCTCTTGGCAGGTGCAGACCGTGTCGAGGGTACACTGCTTGGAAACGGCGAGCGTACTGGTAATATCGACATATTAAATATCGCTTACAATATGTTCTCCCAGGGTATCAACCCGGAGTTAAATCTGGAAAATGTAAAGGAGATCACCGAGGTTTGTGAGCGCTGCACAAAGATGGCCGTTGACCCGAGACATCCGTATGCAGGCAAGCTGGTATTTACCGCATTCTCTGGTTCCCATCAGGATGCAATCAGCAAGGGTATGCAGGCGCTGCAGAAGAGAAACGACGGCATCTGGGAGGTTCCGTACCTGCCGATCGATCCGAGTGATATCGGACGCGAGTACGAGCCGGTTGTCCGCATCAACAGCCAGTCCGGCAAGGGCGGCGTAGCCTTCGTCATGGATTCCTTCTACGGATTCCGTCTTCCGAAGGGAATGCACAAAGAGTTTGCTGACATTATCCAGAAGATTGCAGAGAAGCAGGGCGAGGTAGCTCCGGAGCAGATCATGGACGAGTTCCGTGCAAACTACCTGGACAGAAAAGAGCCGATGCACTTCAAAAAATGCCAGATCACAGACAAGGAGTACGAGGGCGGCGCATTCGCAACCGTTGCAACTCTTACCTTTACCGCTCATGACACCGAGCGCACCGTTGAGGGCGTAGGTAACGGACCGATCGATGCGGTACAGAGAGCGATCGAGGAGGCACTTGGCATCGAGATCCGTGTTCTGGACTACAACGAGCATGCACTTCGTTCCGGTTCCGGCGCACAGGCAGCGTCCTACATCCATCTGATGGATGTAAAGAGTGGCCGGGCAACCTACGGTGTCGGCATCAGCTCCAACATTACGAGAGCATCTATCCGCGGTATCTTCAGTGCGGTAAACAGATTGTTTTACTAAAAAATAAAATGAATCAATTCAGAGTGACTGCTTGTGTGTGGACAGTCGCTGGTTTGGGCGGTATGCAGAAATGTGTGCCGCTCTTTTTCTGCCTGCCCGTGAACAGTAACAATTGAGTTACTGTTCACAGGTAGGCACTTTTGGAACCGAAAGTGCCGTAAGAAAACGTGGTGGCAGCAGGAATTTGCCGTATTTAAATGCGAAGCCACGGCAAATTCCGTTACTGGGCACGTATGCGTGAACAGTAACACAATTGAAACACGTTTTAGCGTACACTCCGCATTCCAATATTGACAAGAACAAAATCCCGGTGTTACGATATAGAAAACTGAAAAACTGAGTGAAATGACGATATTCGACTGAAAATTTCATGCTTATGAAAAAGAGAAAGGAAGTCCGTGAAAATGATTCTAAGGGCGAAGTATTTAATTACCGGAGATGGCAGAACCTGTTTGCAGGATCAGGCGGTGTATCTGGATAAAGAGGGAAAAATCGGCTGGATAGGAGACGCTGCGGAAGCGGCGGGGCGCTACCCGGAAGAGATGGTAAAGGATTACGGCGAGGCGACGATCCTGCCGGGACTGTTTGATATGCATGTGCATTTCGGCTACTACTACAGCCAGCCGGATCTGGATAATTATGACGATTATATGGTGGCATACTATGCGCTGGATCAGGCGAAACAGTCGCTGCGGCTCGGTATCACGACGGTGCGCGATCTGTCCTGCCCGCCCAATCTGATGAAGCAGCTGCGCCTGGCAGGTCAGAAGGGATATGTGACGGTCCCGCGGATCATCCATGCGGACGCAGGTATCTGCATGACCGGAGGACACGGACATCAGGATGGGGTCGAGGAGGCGGACAGCCCGTGGGGCGTGCGCGCCGCTATCCGAAGACAGCTGCGCGCGGGAGCTGACTGGGTCAAGATCCTGACGAGCAACCGCGGCGATATTCCGGAATTTACCCAGGAAGAACTGGATGCAGCGGTCGATGAGGCGCACCGCCAGGGGGTGAAGATCGCGGTTCATTCGGGTACGCAGCCGTCGATTCAGATGTGTATTGACGCGGGATTTGACACGATCGAGCACGGAACCTTTTTAACAGAGGCGCAGGCGCGCCAGATGGCGGAAAAAGGAATCGCGTGGACGCCGACGATCACGGCGTACACATATTTGTATGAGCAGACAAAGCAGATGATCGAGGCGGGTGTGGACATGGACAACCCGATCGCCGCCAGAGCCGTTCACGATCAGGCATTTTTCAAACCGGCGTTTGAGGCGTACCGGGACAATTTCAAAAAGCTCTATGACACGGGAGTTACGGTGCTGGCAGGCAGCGACATGGTACTCTACAAAGCACCGCCGCTTCCGATTCATCAGGAACTCGGCTATATGGTAGACTATGGAATCACGCCGGTGGAGGCAGTGAGAACCGCAACCTACAATGCGGCGAGCGTGCTTGGAATCGAGATGGAGACGGGTAGCCTGAAAGAGGGCCTGGCGGGGGATCTGCTGGTTGTAAAGGGAGATGTCTCAAAGAATATTCGTGCGCTGGATGATGTGCTGGAAGTGTATCTGGCAGGAAAAACGGTGTATACGGTGTAAAAGATATGAAAAAGCTGTCTTTTTCAGAAGTGCAGGAGTTTTTGTTTCCTGAGATGGGAAAACCAAAAAGAAAATAAAAACATCTTGAAATTCTAAAAGAGACAGCTTTTATTATGTTTCTATACCGCGCAGACTGTAATTAAAATACGACTTCATTCCCATGAACAAACGGATTCGGCGTGTGTACGGTCAGAATCTTAACGACACGGTTTGTGTTGTTGACCCAGTCATGCGGGGTCTGGGAGTGGATCTGGATACTGTCGCCCGGATTCAGGCAGTATTCGCTGCCGTCCAGATATACGGTCAGGATACCCTCCAGAACGTAGATAAATTCTTCACCGTCGTGCTGATTCATCTCAAGCTGGTTTTCAGAGCTTGTGGTGGCGGACGGCATCAGGTGGAAGATACGCGGAAGACAGGCGAATCCCTGTGCATTTCCATTGACCAGGTACTGTACGATCTGGGGGTTGATCTGGGAACAGTGCATGGCAAAACTCCGGCTGACCGGGGATTTCTCCTGATCGGCGGAGGAGTCAAAGAACGAAGACAGACTGACTCCGAGAATCGTGGCAAGTTTTGCCAGAGAGTCGATTGCGATCGAAGAGAGACCGCGCTCCAACTGGGAAAGAAAGCCGATGGACAGACCGGACTCTTCGCTGAGCTGTTTCAGTGTGTATTTTTTTGCGGTACGGAAGGCTTTCACCTTGGCACCGATGGTAACATTATGATCCATAGATATATCCCCCTTGCGGCATCATTCTTTAATATAACATATCCACTATACAGGATTTTTGTTGGAACGTCAACCAAAGGGGGAGTTTTGACGGGTAAATTTAATTCAAAACGGAACGATTTTTTGGGGAAAGACCAAAATGGGCGGCGGATTTGGAGAAGTGAACCAGTGAGCGGATAGAAGGGGGAGAAAATGGGATAGAGAAAACGGATGGACAGAAAATAAAAACAGGGGGAGAAACAGAATGAAGGAAATAGTACGCGCTTCGATCGAGGATTGTTCCCAGATCGAGCGCTTCCGTTTGGTGACCCGTCTGGGGAATGCGATCCTTTCCAATGGCGGGGAGGTATTCCGGGCGGAGCAGGCGATGGAGTATGCGGCGCGGGCGCTGCGTCTTGAAGCATTTAATGCGTATGTGATTGCGAATGGAATTTTTTCAAATGTGGTGATTGACGGGCGGTTTTATTCCAGCCGTATCTGTCATGTGCCGCTGGCACCTACGATTCTATGCCGGGTGGATGCCTTAAATGATCTGTCGAGAAAGATTGCGGCGGGTAAATGCGGTCCTTATGAGATGCGGATGCGCCTTGAGCAGATTGAACACATGAAAGTGCTCGAAAATCGGGGAAAGGTTCTGGCGGCAGGAATTGGAAGCGCTGGATTTTGTTACCTGTTCCAGGGCAGCCTGCGCGATACGGCGGCGGCATTTGTGACGGGCGTGCTGCTGTATCTGTTCCTTTTATACGCAGCTCCGCGCTTTTCTTCGTCCCGGATGATGCAGACGATCATGACGAGCAGCGTGCTTGCATTGTGTTGTTGTTTGCTGTGCTGGATCGGGCTGGGAGAAAGCCTGGATCATGTCATGATCGGAGCTGTGTTCACGCTGGCGCCGGGTGTGCCGCTGACCAATTCGATCCGGAATTTTTTGGAAAATGATTATTTATCCGGTCTGATCCGTTTTGTAGACGCCTTTTTGACGGCGGGCTGTATCGCGATCGGAGTTGGTGTGGCACTGCGGTTCTGGATGTTTGCGATGGGAGGTATGCTCTGATGGAAATGGCAGGGGAAATTCTGGGGCAGCTTCTGGCGGCCTGTGTCGGAACTGCCGCCTTTTCGGCGCTGTTTGGAGTTCCGAAGAAGTATTGGCTGGATTGTGGTATCTGCGGGGCAGTCGGCTGGGGCGTGTATCTGGCGGTCATGGCAGCTTATCAGACGCCGATCATCGGGACCTTCACGGCGAGCGCGGTCTTGACGATGCTGTCGCGCTGTCTGGCGATACAGCGGAAAGCGCCGACGATCCTCTTTCTGGTATGCGGCATCTTCCCGCTTGTGCCCGGAGCGGCGATCTATTATACCGCCTACAACTTTTTTATGGGGCAGGAAGCGCTGGCGCTCCAGTATGGCATGGATACAATCAAGATGGCGGTCGCAATCGGGCTGGGGATCGGAGCGGCATATTCGCTTCCGGGACACCTGTTTGGATGGAAGCGGGAGATAGAGGTGTGGGAACCTGAGAAAGAGGGTAAAAAGTAGCCGCGGTTTACTTTTCTTTTAAAATATAGTAGAATACCCTCATACTATTAAGGAAAATATGATCAGCTGCGGCAGGCGTGGGGTGTTCTGCGGGCTTGATGGAGGGGACAGACATCGATATGGACAGTAAATTTTATGAGCCAGAAGTTCTGAAACAGCTGCAGGGAGAGATTCTGTCGATTCTGGATGATTTTATCCGGATCTGTGAAGACTATCATCTGGAATATTTCGGGATAGCCGGAACGGGAATCGGCGCGCTGCGGCACAAGGGATTTATTCCCTGGGACGACGATATCGATATTGCGATGCCGCGGCGGGATTTTGAGCGCCTGCTCCGGATCGTGGAAAAGAAGATGAGCGACCGGTATCTGGTTCTCAATGCAGAGCGATATCCCAATTATCCGCTGATGACAACCCGTCTGGTGAAGAAGGGGACGGTGTTTGTTGAGGAGGTTATGAAGGATGTGGACTGTCCGTTCGGCATCTTTCTGGATCTTTATGTGCTTGACAATGTGGCGGACAACCCGGTTCTATACCAGATTCAGTCGTGGACGGCCTGGTTCTGGAGTAAGCTGATGATTCTGCGGGCGATTCCGCGTCCGACGCTGCAGCAGCGGGGCATCAAGGCGAAGCTTATCTGGGCGGTCTGCGGGATGGTCTACAAGGCGATAAAGCTGCTCCATATCTCGCCTCAGTGGCTGCGGATGCGCTGTGAGCGGGTCTGCCGTAAATACAATAAATACCGGACACGCCGGATGGCATTTCTGCCGGACACAAGCCCATACTGGAATGTCGTGGATCGGGCGCGCTGTTATCCGCTCCGGAAGCTGGAATTTGAGGGCAGACGCATGAATTTCCCAGGAAATATCGAGGAAATGCTGACAAATATGTACGGCGATTTCATGCAGCTTCCGCCGGTTGAAAAACGCAAAACACACACGCCGAGCCGGCTGGAATTTTCAAAGGAAGAGATACTGTAGTGGTAAAATATTTAGCGAACGCCCTGATCGGTGGAGACGGGCAGATTGAAAAACGAAATATGAGCTGGAATATGATAGGGAGCTTTCTCTATGCACTGGCGTCCATGGTGCTGACGATCGCGGTCATCCAGATTGTCGGCGAGGATGAGGGCGGTATCTTCTCCTTTGCGTATTCTACATTTGGTCAGCATATGTTTATGGTGGCCTATTTTGGCATCCGCCCGTTCCAGATCACGGATACGAGGCGGCGGTTTACGTTTGGCGAATATCTGCGGCTGCGCCTGATGACCTGCGGCGCGGCGCTGGTAGCCGGGCTTTTTTATGTGACGGTGATCAACCGGGACTATGCCTTTGTCAAGGCGGCGACGGTGTTTTTAATGGTCGCGTACAAGGTGATCGACGGTTTCGCGGACGCTTACGAGGCAGAATTTCAGCGTGATGGACGCCTGTATCTGACGGGCAAATCAAACGCATTCAGGACGGTTTTATCGGTCGGTGTCTTTTTAGGCAGTTTGAATGCGACCCACAACCTGGTTGGCTCCTGCCTGGCGGCGGTACTGGCGCAGCTGGCGGGCGTGTGCCTGTTTGATTTTTCGGTAATCGGTCATCTGCCGCAGGTGGACTGGGAGGTCCGCTCCGGGCGTGTTGGGCTGTTGTTTAAAGAAAATGTAGTCCTGTTTTTATCGGTTATTCTGGATTTTTATATTTTTTCTGCCGCGAAATATGCGATCGAGGGCAATATGGCGGACAAGTATCAGGCGGTATTCGGTGCGATCTTTATGCCGACCAGCGTCATCAATCTGGTGGCAGGCTTCGTCATCCGCCCATATATCACAAAACTCTCGGATCAGTGGGAGCGGAATGCGCTCCCGGAATTTGCCGGGACGGTAGGCCGGCTGGCGGCAATCATCGCGGCGCTTACGGCGCTGGCAGTCGGGGGTGCTTGGATTCTCGGAATCCCGGTCCTCTCAATATTATATCCGAAGATTGCGTATATGCTGCGGGAATGCCGCCTGGCGCTGACGTTTATCATTCTGGGCGGCGCGTTTAATGCGTATGTGAATCTGTTTTATTATGCACTCATCATTATGCAGGAGCAGAAACGAATTTTTCTGGGTTATGTCGGTGTGACGGCAGCGGCGCTCCTTATTTCTTCGCCCTGTGTACGGGCGGCGGGACTGCTGGGAGGATCGCTTTCGTATCTGCTTTTGATGGCGGCACTGACTGCCTGCTTTGGACTGACGTCGCTTGTGATGTACCGGAGACGGGTACGCGGGATATAGAACTTGTTTAGAATGTACTCTCGGAGTCTTTCTGCACTTGCTTTTGTGGCTGATTTTCCGCCAGCCGCACCCGAATTTCATCAACGTACGCACCGCGTACGCCTCAGAAATTTGGGCACAACTGACAAAAAATCATCTCACAAAATCGAGCACAGAAAGATTTCGAGAGTACATTAGATAGATTTGGAGGAAATGTATGATTAATTTTGCGGTAGGACCGGTTCAGATGGACGAGGAAATCCGGGCGATCGGGGCGGAAGAAGTACCGTATTTCCGCACGCCGGAATTTTCTGCAATCATGAAGGAAAATGAGCGCCTGATGAAGCAGTTCACGGGGGCGCCGGAGGATGCGAGGGCGGTTTTCCTGACAGGTTCGGGCACGGCGGCGATGGAAGCGGCAGTCATGAACCTTTTTACAGAGCGCGACCGCGTGCTGGTCGTAAACGGCGGCAGTTTTGGCGCGCGGTTTGCGAAAATTTGTGAGATCCATGAAGTTCCTCACGAGGAGATCCGGCTGGAGAGCGGACGGGCGCTTCGGGCAGAAGCCCTGGCACCGTATGAGGGAAAAGAATTTACCGGATTTTTAGTCAATGTCCATGAGACTTCCACGGGCGTTCTCTATGATATGGAGCTGATTTCTGACTTTTGCAGACGAAACCAGCTGATTCTGGCGGTTGACGCGGTCAGCTCGTTTCTTGCCGATCCATTTAGGATGGAAAGATGGGGAGTTGATCTGGTGCTGACCGGCTCGCAGAAAGCACTGGCACTTCCGCCGGGACTATCGATTCTGGTGCTGGGGGCGCGTGCGATCGCGAGAGTGCAGGAGACGGCGGTCCGTTCGATGTATTTTGATCTGCGCGACTATCTGAAAAATGGCGAGCGGGGGCAGACACCGTTTACACCAGCGGTCGGAGTGCTTTTACAGCTTCATAAACGGCTGACAATGATCGAGGAAAAAGGGCTTGCGGCAGAACAGGCGCGGATCCGCTGTCAGGCGGAAGATTTCCGAAGCAAAATTAAAGATCTTCCGTTTGAGATCGTTTCCAATTCTCTCTCGGCGGCATTGACGCCGCTTCACCCGACGGGCGTGGACAAAGAGGGGAAAGCGGTCTCAGCGCATCGGATTTTTGAGATTTTGAAGGATGAATACGGCATCTGGATCTGCCCGAACGGCGGCGCGCTTGCCGACACGGTGTTCCGTGTCGGTCATATCGGCGCATTGACGCCGGAAGACAATGACAGCCTGATTGCGGCGTGGAAAGATATGCAAAGGAGGGGACTTCTGTGAAAGTATTGATTCTGGCAGCGGGACGGGGAACCCGGATCTCGCGTTATCTGTCGGGAAAACCAAAATGTACGGTGGATATCGGCGGCGGGCAGTGCCTGATCGAGTACACGATTGACCTGCTTCATTCCCGCGGCATCCAGGATATCGGCATCGTGCTGGGCTATGAGGCGCAGGTGATCCGCGAGGTCTTGGCAGACAAGGGAGTTTCCTTTTTCTACAACCCGTTTTACGATGTGACAAACAGCATCGCGTCTGCATGGTTTGCGAAGGAGTTCCTGACAGGGGACGATCTGCTGATCATGAACGGTGACGTATACCTGGAGGAAAAATTGCTTGACCGGATCCTCGCGCAGGGCAGGAGCCCGGTGATGTTTGCGGACGAGAGCCGCCGGGAGACAGCGGATTATAAGTTCTTCTATGAAGATGGAATTTTGAAAAAATATGGAAAAGAGCTGACCGGGGATGATGTGACGGGCGAGTACATCGGAATCGGACGGTTTTCAGCGGCATTTATGCCGGAATTTATCTGCCGGATGGAGGAGATGATCGACCGCCAGGAGCACGGCGTCTGGTGGGAAAATGTTGTTTACAGCATGACCGGGCAGCAGCCGGTCTATGTCGAGGACGTCAGCGGGCATTTCTGGGCGGAGGTTGATTATATTGAGGATTATGAGCGCATCCTGGAACACAGGGGCGTGGAGAAGATAGTGCGCTAGAGCGCTTGATTTGAAAGACAAAACACGGTTCACGGGTAGGCACTTTTGGAACCGAAAGTGCCGTAAGAAAACGTGGTGGCAGCAGAAATTTACCGAATTTAAACGGGAAAAATAAGGGAGAAGTACAGATGCAGTTTAACAGGCATTTTATCAATCGAATAGAGAAAAAAGATGTGCTGCGGCTGCTTCTGGCGCTTGTGGCAGTCTTTGTGATCGGTGTTCTGGGCGAGTTTGTCTGCAATTTCCCGGCGCTCCGGGCAAATGGATGGACGCGGCAGGCGACGCGGACGATCGCTCTGGACGAGGTGCAGGTGAGCGGATTTGAGCGGGTAGAGACAGAAAAAACAGAGGTGCTGCAGCTTTCGGATGCAAGCGGTTATCTCCATATTCCGCTGGACGGCAGCTATGTCAGCCAGTTTCTTTACCATTATGATTACGATGGTCTGTTAAATGCTACCGTCCGCCTCGGTTACCGCAACATCTACGGCGAGCAGCGGGAGCACAACGCAAAGATGGTCGTGGACCGCAACTGCCGGGTGCTGAAATTTTCTTCGGTTCCGGTGAATGGGAAGCTGGACTACGTGGATCTTCTGATTACGCGGGAGGATCTAGACGAAGAAGGGCTTTCCTACATGAATTTTGGCGGGATGCCGCTTGCACTGACCGGGTTTGCGACGGTGGCGCGGGCAGGTATCAACTGGTACCGGCTGGGACTTTTCTGGTGTGCGGCGGCGGTTTTGATCGCACTTCTCTGTTTCCGGGATTTCGTGGCAAAGCGCATCGAGGTTGGATTTCTGCTGATCTCCCTGACGTTTGGAACAATATTTTCACTGTCGCTCCCGGCAAATAAGGTGAGCTGGGATGAGGAAGTGCATTTCGCGCAGGCATTCTGGATGGCAAATTACCGGACGCCGGTGCAGGCGGAACCGGCGCTTTTACAGGAGTTTACGACGGGCGTAGATACCTGGCCGTACAATCAGCCGGAGAGTCGGGACGAGCAGGCGGCGCTCACTTCGTATCTGAATCAGAATGCGGGTTACCGGCACGGTGAACATCTCTGGAGTACGGATCTCAACAAAACGACGATGACCGGATATGTGGGTTCGGCGCTGGCGCTGAAAGCGGGAGGGCTGCTTCATATCCCATTTGGAATCCTGTATAAGCTGGGGAGGCTGGGAAATCTCTATGTCTATGCGGCAGTTTTGTATTTTGCCATCAAAAAGACACCGGTCGGCAAGGCGATCCTGGCATTTCTGGCGCTGATGCCCGAGCCGATGATGCTGGCGGGGGCATATTCCTATGACCCGACCGTCACGGCATTTTTGTGGCTGTCTTTCGCGGGCATTCTGGAAGCGGCGCTTGGCGGGCGGAAAATGGACTGGAAAGCGTATGCGCTTATCGTGCTTACCTTTGTCTGGGGCTGCCGCGTCAAGGCGGTATATGCGCCGCTAATTCTTCTGGGACTGATGATTCCGGCAGAAAAGTTCCGTTCTAAACGGGAAATGTACCTGATGAAGGGTGGATTTATCGTGATCTGCGGTCTGATGATGTTATCCTTCATCCTGCCGGTTCTGATCGCGCCGCGCGATATCGGGGATACGAGAGGTGACAGCACCAGCGAGAAAGGGCAGATGGCGTACATTCTGGGACAGCCGCTTGCCTACGCGTGGGTGCTGATGTGCAACCTGTTCCGGACGCTTCCGTCCTATGTGCTGGGCGAAAATTCCTTGGGACTTCTGGGACACACGGGAACGATGTCATTTCCGTGGGCGCTGTACGCCGGTTCGGCGGCCGTCATCCTCACAGCCGGGCAGCCATCTTGTGGAAAACGTCTGTCAAAAAAACAGAAGCTGTGGATATTTATACTCTGCGCGGGAACGGCAGTGCTGGTCTGGACTTCGATGTACATTGCATTCACCAGACCGGGTAATACCTATATCGACGGCGTACAGGGGCGCTATTACCTGCCATTTCTGCCGCTTGTCTGGTTGGTTTTAAACCCGGATCGGGTAATGATGCGGATGGAGAATAAAAACTATCATGCGCTGGTGTTAGGGGCGGCGGCGCTGATTCTGGCGGCAACGGTTTATCTGGATATCTGGATGAAGTTCTGCCGGTAAGCATAAGCAAGCTAGAAGAAGGCAAAGGTTACTGTATACGGGTAGGCACTTTTGGAACCGAAAGTGCCGTAAGAAAACGTGGTGGTAGCAGGAATTTGCCGTATTTAAATGCGAAGCCACGGCAAATTCCGTTACTGGGCACGTATGCGTGAACAGTAACAGGCAAAGATGTTTGAAACGTTAAAATCGATCATAAGTCTGGTAAAAATCAATTCAAGCAGGTACCGCTCTTGAAAAACGAGAAGGCAGAAGTGTGGCATGAAAGAGCGAGAGAGAAAGGGAAACGAGATGCAGCAGGAAATCATTCATACATTTGCGGTCTGTGCATACAAGGATTCGCCGTATCTGGAAGAATGTCTGCGTTCGGTGACGAGCCAGACGGTCAAATCGGAGGTGATCTGCTGTACCTCGACGCCGAGCAGCTATATCCGGGAGCTGGCAGCGCGGTATCAGGTGCCGCTCTATGTGCGGGACGGGGCGAGCAATATCCGTGAGGACTGGATGTTTGCCTATGGAAAGGCGCAGGGGCGTTTCGTCACGATCGCCCATCAGGACGACCGATACCGCAGCGATTATGCCGAAAAGCTTTTAAAAGCCTGGAAGAAATATCCGGATCTGCTGCTGTTTGCGAGCGATTATCTCACGATCCGTATGACGGAGAAAGAGGGAAAAATGAAAGCCATTCCGGAGCCATTTAACATGGTCTGGCTGGTAAAAAAGATACTGCGCCTGCCGCTGCGGCTTCGTTTCCTGGCAAACCGCACATGGATCAAGCGGAGCAGTGTCTGGTTTGGCAATTCGATCTGCTGTCCGTCCTGCACGTACAATAAAGAACAGATTGGGGACGATATGTTCCATTCGGAGTATGATTTTGCGCTGGACTGGGACAACCTTTACGAGCTGGCGGGCAAAAAAGGACGTTTTATCTGTTCGGAAAAACCGCTGATTGCCTACCGCGTTCATGCGGAGGCGACGACGAAAGCCTGCATCGAGGACAACCGGCGCCCGGCGGATGAGATGGCGATGTTCCGGAAAATGTGGCCGGACTGGATGGTAAAGATTCTGATGCATTTTTACAGAAAAGCCTATAAGGAGTACGAAAAATGAGAAAAGCCGATGTGATTATACCTACGTTCAAACCGGGGGATAAGCTGGAAAAACTTCTGCGGCGGCTGTTGGAACAGAGTGTGCCGGTGGGCCGTGTGATCATCATGAATACGGAAGAAAAGTACTGGGATGCTGAGCGGTTTGAGTCCTTATTTGAGGGGGAAGATACAAAGCTGACCGTGTGCCATATCCGCCAGTCGGAATTTGACCATGGAAGGACGCGCCATGAGGGAATTTTGAAATCAGATGCGGATGTCTGCATCTGCATGACGCACGACTGCGTGCCGTATGACCGGAATCTGGTGAAAGAGCTTCTGGAGGCGCTGGATGCTTCGGAACGTGTGGCGGCAGCATATGCGAGACAGCTTCCGGCGGCGGACTGCGGTGTGATTGAACGGTATACGAGGGACTTTAATTATCCGGCGGTGAGCCGTCTGAAAGGGAAAGAGGACGAGGACGAGCTGGGAATCAAGACGTATTTCTGTTCCAATGTCTGCGCGGCATACCGGCGGGATATTTACCTGAAGCTTGGCGGATTTACGAAGAAAACCATTTTCAACGAGGATATGATTTTTGCCGGACACGCGGTGGAAGCCGGGTATCAGATTGCCTACGCGGCGGACGCGCAGGTCATCCATTCCCACAATTATACGGCGATGCAGCAGCTGCACCGGAATTTCGACCTTGGCGTATCGCAGGCGGATCACCCCGAGGTGTTTGGGCGCCTTCATTCGGAGGGCGAGGGAATCCGTCTGGTGAAGAAAACAGCGAAATGGCTGGTGGAAAATGGTCATGTGCTTCTTCTGCCGCAGCTTGTGATGGCGAGCGGAAGTAAATATGCCGGGTACTGGCTGGGAAAGCATTATAAAAAGCTGCCGGAGGGGCTGATTCGAAGCCTGACGATGAATCCGGCATACTGGGAAGGAGAAGCGGGCGATGGAAGATAAGGCGTTATTGTCCACAGAAGAAGCTTCTGGGGCGGAAAAAGCCGAACTTTTGATAGTCATACCGGCGTACAACGAAGCCGAAAATATAGAGCGGGTTGTGAACCATCTGACTGCCAATTTTCCGCAGTATGATTATGTGGTCGTCAATGACGGATCGCGCGATGAGACGGCGGCGATCTGCCAGAGAAATGGATATAATCTGTTGAACCTTCCGGTCAATCTGGGACTGGCGGGAGCATTTCAGGCAGGACTTAAATATGCCGACAAGTACGGATATCAATATGCGGTCCAGCTCGATGGAGACGGACAGCACCGTCCGGAGTATCTGGAATCCATGATCAAGAAAATGGAAGAAGGTTACGATATCGTCATCGGTTCCCGGTTTGTCGGGGAGAAAAAGCCATTTACGATGCGGATGCTTGGAAGTAATCTGATCGAGATGGCGATCCGCTTCACAACTGGTGTCAATATCAAGGATCCGACCTCGGGAATGCGGATGTTCAGCAAGCGCATGATCCGCGAATTTGCATCGGGGCTTAACTACGGTCCGGAGCCGGACACCGTTTCCTACCTGATCCGCCAGGGCGCGCGGGTGGCGGAGGTGCCGGTCATCATGGATGAACGGATTCTGGGAGTCAGCTACCTGACACCGGTCAATGCGATGCGGTATATGCTTAAAATGCTGATTTCGATTCTGTTAATCCAGAATTTCAGAAAGAGGAGGTAGCGCCATGACGCCAACACTCAGAGTTGTCCTGATCGTCGTGTCGATCCTGACAACCTTTATGATTATGCGGAAGATCCGGCAGTCAAAACTCCAGATCGAGGATTCGATTTTCTGGCTGGGATTCTCGTCCATTCTCATTGTGTTCAGTATCTTTCCGGGGCTGCCGGATCTTTTGGCGGAGCTGGCGGGAACGTACACGACTGCCAATTTTATCTATCTGGCGGTTATTTTCCTCCTGATTGTGAAAATGTTCCATATGTCGATCAAACAGTCGCAGCTGGAGACGAAGATCAAGGATCTGGCGCAGAAGATTGCGCTGGATGAAAATGAGCGGGGGAAAGAGGCACAAACATCTGTAAAAAAGGTTGTCAGCCAGAAAAACGAATGATATAGTTAAAGATGGCACAGCCGAAAAGGATGATGCCAGTTACGTATTGAAAAATGAATTGAAATACCTGCATAAGAAGGAGATAGAAAAATGGGAAAGATTAAAGTAACACCATGTGACATCAAGGGACTTTATGTAATCGAACCGACTGTTTTCAAGGACGAGCGCGGTTATTTTATGGAGACATACAATCAGAACGATTTCCATGAGGCGGGACTCGACATGGTATTTGTACAGGACAACCAGTCCATGTCTGTCAAGGGCGTTCTGCGCGGACTTCATTACCAGAAACAGTATCCGCAGGGCAAGCTGGTGCGTGCAGTGCGCGGTACTGTATTTGATGTGGCGGTAGACCTTCGTACCGGTTCTGAGACCTACGGAAAATGGTTTGGCGTGGTTCTTTCCGCGGAGAACAAGAAGCAGTTCTACATTCCGGAAGGATTTGCACACGGCTTCCTGGTACTGTCCGATGAGGCAGAATTTGCATACAAATGTACCGATTTTTATCATCCTGGCGATGAGGGCGGTATGGCATGGAACGATCCGGAGATTGGCGTTGAGTGGCCGATCGAGGAAGGCATGGAGTTGATTATTTCGGAGAAAGACCAGAAATGGGGCGGCTTCCGGGATGCATTCAAATTTTAAGAATGGAGTTAGGATAGAATGCGGGAACTGATTTCCCTGTTTCGGGAACTGATAGGAAAAAGAAAATTGGTCACCGAGCTTGCCAAGGCGGATTTCCGCAAGCGCTTTGTCGGCTCGTATTTTGGAATTGTCTGGATGTTTATCCAGCCGATGGTTACGATCGCGATCTATGCGTTCATCTTCGGTGAACATGGCATGAAAAATGCGCCGCCGGTTCCGGGGGCGACCTATGTCATCTGGCTGACGCCGGGTATCATCCCGTGGTTTTATTTCAGCGAGATTTTAAATACGGGTACAAACTGCCTGCAGGAGTACCATTATCTGGTTAAAAAGGTAGTATTCCAGGTGGAGATGCTTCCGGTTATCAAGCTTATCTCCTGTTTCCTGGTACATGCCTGCTTCCTGATCATTATGGCGGGGCTGTACCTGATTGACGGGCGTATGCCGTCTGCAACCTGGATTCAGGTGTTATACTATTCCTTTGCGGCGTCGATGCTTGGACTGGCGCTTACCTATTTTACCAGCGCCGTGCAGGTATTCTTTAAAGATATGGCGCAGATCGTCGGCATCTGCCTCCAGTTCGGTATGTGGCTGACCCCGATCATGTACGACGAGGCAATCTTCACCAGCCGCGCATCCTGGCTGGAGTGGGTATTCAAGCTTAACCCATTCTACTACATCGCCGCAGGCTACCGCGACAGCATGCTTACGGGAAGCTGGTTCTTCGAGCGGCCGACGATGACGATTTATTTCTGGGTGGTAACATTTATTTTGATGATAATAGGACTGAAGGTATTCAAAAAACTTCGTCCCCATTTCTCAGACGTACTGTAGATGGGAAGGGAGCTGCTGTAGATGGTGTTGACGGCTATTGGATTATCGAGATGCGAACAACGATAATCTGAGAAGCTGCCAGTGCCGCCTCCGGCAGCTCCCTTCTGCGACAACTTATTAATAGGAGTTTACATAAAATGGTTTTCAGCTCAATCATCTTCCTATGGGTTCTTCTCCCCTGCATCCTGCTCCTCTACTACGTGAGCCCCAAACCGTTCAAAAACGGCATCCTGACCGTATTCAGCCTCTTTTTCTATGCCTGGGGCGAACCGCGGTATGTGGTGCTCATGATTTTTTCGGTTCTGCTCAACTACGGTTTCGGGCGTCTGGTGGAGAAATTCGGAAAAAAGAGATGGCTTTTGGTGCTCTGCGTGACGCTCAATCTTCTGATCCTCGGCTATTTTAAATATTACAATTTCCTCGCCGAGGTGCTGAATCCGCTGCTTCGCGGGTTTGATATAGCGCTTCCGGCGATTCAGGTGACGTTGCCGATCGGAATTTCCTTCTATACCTTCCAGGCGCTTTCCTACGTGGTGGATGTGTACCGGGGCGAAAATCAGGCGCAGAAAAATCCGCTCAACATGATGCTTTATATTTCCTTCTTCCCGCAGCTCATAGCGGGACCCATCGTGAAATACCATGACATCGAGGAGCAGATCGAAAACCGGACCGTCACGCTGGAGGGTTTTTCTTACGGCGTGAAACGCTTTATTTTCGGTCTGGGAAAGAAGGTCATCCTGGCAAATACCTTTGCCGAGGTGGTGGACGCGGTCTACGCGTATCAGGCGGCGGATGTGAGCCAGGCGATGCTCTGGCTGACGGCGCTTCTCTATATGCTGCAGATTTATTTCGATTTTTCTGGCTATTCGGACATGGCGATTGGGCTTGGAAAAATGTTTGGCTTTACATTTATTGAAAACTTCCGGCTGCCGTACACAGCAACTTCGATCCAGGATTTCTGGCGGAAATGGCATATTTCCCTCTCCAGCTGGTTTAAAGAGTACGTGTACATTCCGCTCGGCGGAAACAGGAGGGGCACGGCGCGGACGTATGTCAACCTTTGGACGGTCTTTCTGCTGACCGGCATCTGGCACGGAGCGGGCTGGACGTTCATTTTCTGGGGCATTTACCATGGCTTTTTCAACGTGCTGGAGCGCTGTTTTCTGGGAAAATGGCTGAAGCAGGAGAAATTCCGGCCGTTGGCGCATATCTATGCGGTGTTTGTCGTGCTGATCGGCTGGATTTTCTTCCGCGCGGACACGATCGGGCAGGCATTTTCCTTTATCCGGTATATGTTTGTGCCGCACAGCGCAGTCGTTTTGATGGAACGCTACATGAACCGGAAACTCTGGGTGTTTCTGGCGGCGGCACTGCTGGCATGTGGTCCGGTGCAGTGGTTCTGGATGAAATGGAAAGGGCGCGTGCTGGCGCAGGATGGATCGGTGACGGTCACAAGCTGGATCGGTTACATGGCGATCCTGTGGTTTTCCATTTTGCTGCTTGTCAACAATACATATAATCCATTTATTTATTTCCGTTTTTAAAAGCGCTGTAGAAAGTATGTTTGTCTGTGCGATGAGAACATAAAAATGAAAGCATGGGCGGCAGGGCGTGAAAGTACAGAAAGATGGATTCATGCAGGGAGAAGAAAACGAGAGATATGAATCGAGAGACAGGGACAAAAATACTTCTGATTGGTTCCTTTGTGGCGAGCCTGGTGCTGCCGACGCTTGTCTATCCGGCGGTCAGGAGCCATCTGGACCAGCAGAATTATGAAAACAGGGAATTGGCATCCTTTCCGGAACTGTCGGCTGCTAATTTTGACAATATTCCGACGGAATTTGAAGCGTATTACAACGACCATGTTCCGTTTAAAAATCTGTTTGTCAAGGCGAAGACAAAGCTGGATCTGGAGCTTTTAAATGAAAGCTCGATTTCGGATGTGACGGTCGGAAAAGAAAACTGGCTGTTTTACACCGTTTCGGAGGATGGCGAGGATGCGCTGGCGGATTATCAGCGGACAAATCTCTATACGGCGGATGAGAAAACAGCGCTGGCGGACGCGATTACCTCGGTAAACGAGAAAATGAAAGAGCGCGGCATCCGGTTTGTGATGTTTGAGGCATCCAACAAGGAAAGTGTCTATGCGGAATATATGCCGGATTCGGTCCGGGTATACGGAAGTGAGTCGCGTCTGGATGCGGCGCTCCCGGAGCTTGCGGCGCAGGGACTTCCGGTGTATGACATGAAGCCGGAGCTTCTGAAAGAGGCGGACACGTATCAGCTTTATTACAAATATGATACGCACTGGAACCAGATCGGCTCTTTTATCGGAAGCCAGCAGATTGCACAGACTTTGCTTGGAACCTCGACACCGCTCAGTGCAGTCTCGATTGAGGCGGCAGGACCGGCGTCCGGAGACCTGGCGCGGATGCTTAACATGGCAGCAGAGTACAGCGACGATACCGAATATGTGATTCAGAATTATCTGCCGGAGGTTACGGCTACGACGGTGGATATGAACGAGGACAACAGCTTTGCAGTATTTGAGTCGGATTCGCCGAATGATAAAACACTTCTGGTGGTAGGCGATTCCTTTAGCCAGAACCTTAAATATTTTATGCCGAAGCTGTACCGGAAAACGGTGTTTGCGACTTTTGACACATACACGGAGGCGCTTCTGGATGAATACCAGCCGGATGATTTTGTCTATCTGACGGTCGAGCGCAACTAGGAGCTGTTTGAGGATGTGGAGACGGTTGTCTGGCGGGATGAGGTGCCGGAGAAGGACGGGTAAGGTGCCGGATGTCTGGGCAGAAGGGGGATGCAAAGTTTTTTTAAAACTAAATAAAAAGAATCACTCGTAAAGTGCTAGTTCGGGTGATTCTTTTTTTATGCCTCTTGATTCCATATTTTGTTGCGCGAGGGTTATTATAAAAAAATGGAAGAGGATGTAAAGAGGGAAATTTTGAAAAGCGAAGGTAGAAGGCTTGAAAATCAGGGGTGGATAGATTAAAATAAATGGATAATATATTATACAAAACAAATAAAAAATAGCATTAATAGATAATATATTATCCATGATTTAAATGGAAAAAATTAAAATAGAATTTCCCCAAAGTTTGTGTTTATGGGATAATAAAGGAGAAAGGATAGGGCGGATGGAGACAGGAAAGAAACTTCAGGTTATGTATGAAGACAGACTGGTAGGAACTCTTGCATTAACAGCGAATCACAAGGTGGCATTTGAGTATGATGATGCATGGCTGGAAGAGGGATTTTCGATCAGTCCGTTTTCACTGCCTTTGAAAAAGCAGGTGTTTATTCCAAATAAGGATTATTTTGAAGGTTTGTTTGGGGTGTTTGCGGATAGCCTGCCAGATGCGTGGGGGCGCCTGCTTTTGCGGCGTCTTTTGCTGGCGCATAAGCAGCAGCCAGACGATTGGACAGTGTTAGACCGGCTGGCGGTTGTGGGAAGATCTGGGATGGGGGCGTTGACCTATCGTCCGCAGCGGGAACTTTCGGTTGAGGAGAAAAATGATAATCTGGACGAACTTGCGGAGGCCTGCCAGAAAATATTAAATACCGAATACTCGGACAAACTGGATGAACTGTACCGGCTGGGCGGTACAAGCGGAGGTGCGCGCCCGAAAATCATGACGCAGATTCAGGGAGAGGACTGGCTGATTAAATTTCCGGCACATATAGATGGAAAAGATGAAGGGAAGATGGAGTATGACTATGCGTGCTGTGCAAAACAGTGCGGAATTGTCATGAGTGAATCGAGATTGTTTCCCTCAAGGCGATGCAAAGGATATTTTGGAACCAGACGATTTGATCGGGAAATAGAAAATGGGATGGTAAAGCGGGTTCATATGCTGACGGCAGCGGCGTTATTAGAACTGGATTTTGAACAGCCAAGTCTGGATTACCATCAATTGATGAAATTAACGAAAATATTGACGAACGAGAAGGCAGAAGATATAGAAAACATGTTCCGCCGTATGTGTTTTAATGTGTTTGCCCACAACCGGGATGATCATTCAAAGAATTTTACTTATATATATCGGGAGGAGGAAGAGCAATGGCGCCTGGGACCAGCGTATGATCTGACGTACAGCAACACATATTATGGGGAACATACGACCAGCGTAGATGGCAATGGACGAAATCCGGGTGAGAAGGAGCTGCTTGCAGTTGGGCTTGCAGCCGGAATGAAAAAAACGAGATGCATGGAAATGATAAAACAGATTCGTACATGTGTGCAGGACATGTTAGGTCAGTATCTTTAGAGAGGCAGGAGAGCAATATGGAAGCACTTATCTGGGAAACTGCAGATGAACTGGATCAGAAACTGGCATCACGGCTGCGTAACATCCGGAAACGCCGCGCTATTTCACAGCAGAGACTGGCGGACATGAGTGGGGTGAGTTATGGCTCAATTAAGCGATTTGAGGCGACGGGGCAGATTTCCCTTTTGTCACTCACAAAAATCGCGATGGCACTGGATTTGGCGGAAGAGCTGCGGGGGCTTTTTACGCGGGTTCCGTACAAAAATATTGAGGAGGTAATCCGCGAATCCCGTTAAGCCACCGTTCACGCATTGTGTAGGCAGCGCCCATCCGCGTAGCCCTGCCAGAACCGTTCGCAGGCGACCGCGCGAGACGCCCGAATGAGCCAAGGTACATTCTTTTTTAGGCGGGATGCACAAATACGCAAATCGCCGCCGGACGTTTTTGTTTATATTTCAAATATGGATGTTTTTGTAACTTTTGTACATAGTCAGGGTGTCAAAATTGGTACTTATTACATATATTAACTTATGTTTATATAATTGCAAATAACTTATAAGTTTATACCACTTCCGGGGATGGTACTTTTTGTTTGACAGTGTTATATTATTGCCATCGAAAGAAACAAGAGATTTTCACAGACGGATATCGTAATAGTATCATAAGAATATTGCAATGGATTTCCGCCTATCATATGAAAAAATATAATTTTATTTGATGGAGGTAATTATCATGATGAAAGCAACAAGAACATTCAATAACGGTTTATATCAGGAGAATTTATATCAGGCATATTACAACACACCAGCAGAAAAGCATGTAGTTTCCGAGTCCTTAGAGCAGGAAGCAATGCCGGTACTGGTACATCGTTTAGCTGCACAGTTAGGTTATACCGAGTCTGAGGCAGAAGTAGAAAAAGAGTTTCTGTGCGAAATGTAATGGATAATCTGCTCGCAAGCTTATAACCATCCGGTAGAATTGGATGAGTTACCACCAACCTAAAGCATTTACGACAGAACAAGGCTTCTGAAGCCAGAAAAAGAAAACCGTCTGAGAAAGAATGAAAGATTCTTTTACAGACGGTTTTCTTTTTTTACCGAATCGCGTTTTTCATTGATTTCACGTATTCTGCCACATACGGCACACGGGATATCGCTTTCTTCTTTTATCAGATTTACCATCGCGCCGATATCGGTCGTGATCTCACTCCGGACGCCGGTGCCACCTTGATTCATGGAGTGATTCCATGCGCTTTGCGAGATACCTGCATATCTCCGGCAACTAACATAAGCCCTACGTCGCAGAGTACTAGGCTGAAAATATATCCAGTTTTTGGCTGCGCCATCAGCGGTCCATTGGGCAGCCTGCATCTCGACCCGGTTCTCAGCCTCCCGGACTCTCTGTGCGCGCATATGCTGCTTTGATCTCCGCTTCAACGGTTTTGGTGTGTTCGATTTTTCATCAATATACTATGATGATGTAAAGTGTCAAATATTTTTTGAGAAAAAATTAAATTTTTTTAAAATTATGTGATTCTTTGGAAGTATGTCCCAGCCTTGCCAGCAGCAAAATAGCGAAGAAAGTGATCATTTCCGACGCCAGGAAAGACAGCCAGACGCCGTTCAGCCCAAACAGGCGCGCCAGTGTGACAGCGCAGGGGATGATAGCGACGGCCCCGCGCAGCAGAGAACCGGCGATGGCTGGTTTTGGCTGCGCGACGGCGGAAAAATAGGCAACCAGCAGGATGTTGATGCCAGCAAAGAGAAAGCCCAGGAAATACAGCCGGAGCCCGCTGTGGGCGTAATGCAGAAGTTCGGCGTTCTGCTCCTGGTTGAAGATCTGGATCAGTGGATCGGTCATGCTCCAGGTCAGCACCAGAATGATCGCTTCCACGATCAGGCAGGCGATGACGCCCCAGGTCAGGAACTGGCGGCTCTGCGTGTGATCGCCTTTTCCGTAGCTTTCGCTGATGAGCGGCTGCGTGCCCTGCGCGAGTCCGTTGAACAGGCACATGGCAACGACGGAGAGATTGGCAGTGACGCCGTAAGCGGCGACACCGATATTTCCGGCGAGTCCCAGAAGCAGGAAATTAAAGACGATCGCGATCACGGCGGAGGATATTTCGCCGACAAAGGCGGATACGCCGAGCTGGCAGCAGGCGATCAGGTGGCGCAGGGATGGAGCGCGAAAACGGAATCCGACCTGATTGTGTTTTCCCAGGTAGTGCGTGCCGCAGATGCTCATCGTCACAAGCGGGCAGAATGCCGTCGCTAACGCCGCGCCGGTCAGTCCCAGACCTGCCGGAAACATGAAGATGTAGTCAAACACGATGTTGAACATACTTCCGGCGATGGAGCCGAGCATCGCGATCGCCGGAGCGCTGTCATTGCGCGCAAACGCCGTGAATGCGTAGTTGGACATAAAAAAAGGCGAGGCAGCCAGAATAATGCGGAGATACTGCTTTCCGAGCGCGGTCAGCCCCGCGTCTGCGCCGAGAAGCTGCAAGATTTTATCCGGGATGAAAATGCCTGCCAGCACCAGCGGAATGCTGATGAGAATATCCCAGGTTACGGCGGAGAGAAAATAGAAGCTGGCGTTTTTGCCCTGCGCACGGTCGATCGCATAACGGGTCGCCGATCCGATCCCGATCATTGCTCCAATCGCATAGATCAGTCCGTAAACCGGTAAAATCAGATTTAAGACCGCCAGACCATCTGCACCGGAGTAGACCGAGATAAAATAGGTGTCTGCGAGGATGTAGACGGAAATTCCCAGCATGCCCGCCATGCTTTGGAAAATGTATTTAAAAAATTTCTGTAACATAAAAAATCTCCCTTGTATGTATTCTCATAAACGGTAACGACCATTGTACCGAAGAATGGAAATAAATACAAGGGAGAATGTGTTTTTTTACAGCTTCTTGGCCCGCTCTTTAATATTCTGATGGAAGTTGATGATGTCATGCTCATACTCCTCATCCATCAGCGGCGAGGTAATCATAAAATCGGCAGTCGCTTTATTGTTGGCGATCGGGATATCGTAAACCTGGGCGATTCGAAGAAGCGCCTTGACATCCGGATCGTGCGGCTGGGCGGTCAGGGGATCGGAGAAGAAGATGATAAAATCAACCTGTCCCTCGACGACTTTTGCACCGATCTGCTGGTCGCCGCCCAGAGGACCGCTGTTATAGCCCTTGACCGGAAGCCCGGTATATTCCGTAATCATGCGGGCGGTTGTGCCGGTTCCGCATAAGAAATGTTTTTTGAGGATCTCTTTGTTCGCCTCACACCAGTCGATGAGTTCACGTTTTTTATTGTCGTGTGCGATGAGTGCAATATTTTTTTGTTTTCGAATTGTCATTGTTAAAAAATCCATAGAATCATCCTCCTTTGCCATGATTTTTGCATAGCATCTGGATATTGTCAAGAAAATACAAAACATTTCACAAAAAAATACGAATGTTTTTCGTGAGTACATAGAAAGAGGTGTGTTTTTCTGCGTACAGGAATTGCAAGAAACATAGAAAACATGCTATACTACGAGAATAGTGGAACAGGAGGAACGAAAAAGATATATGTCTGCTGAAAATACAACAAACACAGGGGCACAAGAGGCGGAGAACGCAGAGAAGTACGCGGTCGAAGTGAAAAATGTGACCAAGATATACAGGCTGTATGATAAACCGATCGACCGGCTGAAAGAATCGCTGAGCGTCAGCCATAAAGAATACCACAAGGATTTCTACGCGTTGAGCGATCTTTCCTTTACGGTTGAAAAAGGTCAGACGGTCGGCATCATCGGTACGAATGGTTCGGGTAAATCGACGATCCTTAAGATCATTACCGGCGTTCTCACGCCGACGACCGGCGAGGTGACGGTGCGCGGCAAAATTTCGGCGCTGCTGGAGCTGGGAGCCGGATTTAACCAGGACTACACCGGTATCGAAAATATCTATATGAACGGTACTATGATGGGATATACCAAAAAAGAGATGGATGCAAAGCTGCCGGAGATTCTCGATTTTGCCGAGATTGGCGATTTCGTCTATCAGCCGGTCAAGACGTACTCGAGCGGTATGTTCGTGCGTCTGGCATTTGCGCTTGCGATCAACGTCGAGCCGGAGATCCTGATCGTTGATGAGGCGCTCTCGGTCGGGGATGTCTTTTTCCAGTCCAAGTGCTACCGCCGCATGGAGGAGATCCGCAAAAACGGCACGACGATCATCATGGTAACCCATGATATGGGAAGTATCATCAAATACTGCGATAAGGTAGTGCTGCTCAATAAGGGAGAATTTATCGCACAGGGTTCGGCGGGCAAGATGGTCGATCTCTACAAAAAGATTCTGGCAGGACAGATGGACGCGCTGCGCGCCGAGCTGGAAGTGATGAACGATTTTTCCGGGGACAAGGTAGTAAAAGCGGAGAAAGCAGGAGCCGGAAGTGCGGAGAATGGTGCATCTGGAAATGAGGCTGGAAATAACGATGCCGGAAATATAAACGGCTCCGGGGCAGTGGATGGCACCGCAGAAAATGGAGTCGCTTCAGCATCGGACGGCACCGGAAATCCGGCTGCTTTGAACGGAGAAACGGCGAAAAAGCCGGGCTTAATGCGCGACAAGCTGACGATCAACGCAAACCGCGAGGAGTACGGCGACGGAAGGGCGCAGATCTTCGATCTGGGACTGGTGGACGCGCGCGGCAATATCACTAACCTGCTCTTAAAAGGCGAAGAGTTTACCATCCGCGAGCGCATCCGTTTCAATGCACCGATTCAGGCACCGATCTTTACTTATACGATCAAGGATAAGAAAGGAACCGACCTGACCGGCACGAACACCCTGTTTGAGGGAACGGATGTCCATCCGGTCAAGGAGGGCGATATTTACGATGTCGCGTTTACGCAGAAGATGACTCTGCAGGGCGGCGAATACCTGCTGTCCATGAGCTGTACCGGATTTGAAGGCGGCGAGCACGTGGTGTACCACCGTCTCTACGATGTGGCAAATATTACCGTTATTTCTAATAAGAACACGGTCGGTGTCTACGACATGGAGCCGGATGTAGCGGTCAGGTTATCGCCGGCCGGAGAGGCAGCGAAGCAGGCGGAGTCGCTTAGTGCGGATGAGGCGGCACAGGAAGATCTGCAGGCATGATAAAAGGAGAAATAAGATGAAAAAAATCAATCAGGAGCTGATTGCTCTGTTTGATAAATACGGCAGTGACCGGCGCCAGGCGCTGCGGGAAAATAAGAAGCTTTCCTATCTGTACGCACTGGCAGATTTGCGGGAAAACCTGTTGGACTGGTGCCAATTTGACCCGGAACAGCAGGCGCTGCAGATCGGGGCGGACGCGGGCGCGCTGACAGGGCTGCTTGCCAGGCGTTTATCGTCGGTAACGGTGCTGGATGCTTCCGAAGAAAATCTGGAGGTAGTACGCCGCCGCTTCCAGACAGAGCCCGAGCTGGCGGCGAAGATCCGCTATGTCTGTGCGGATGTGGAGACGTATGCGATGAAAGCGGAAAAGCGTGGCGGGACATATGGATATGTAATGCTGATCGGGGGGTTGACGGCGGCAGATAAAGCGGGACGCGCGGCACAGATGACAGCCGCAAAACAGCTTCTTTCTGCTCATGGAACCTTGATTGCGGCGGCTTCCAACTGGTTTGGCGTGAAATACATGGCAGGCGCAGAGCGGGAGACGGGCGCACTTTCCTGGAACGAAATGAAGCAGCTGCTTCCGGGCGGGGAATTTTACTATCCGATGCCGGATTACCGGACGGCGGGAGAGATTTTTTCAGATGCCTATCTGCCGAAAAAAGGCGATCTGACCGGTGTGTTACCGGTCTATGACTGTCCGCAGTATATGCTGATGGATATGGGGGCGGCGCTCGATGCAGCCTGCGAAGACGGACGGTTCCCGGAATTTGCGAATGCATTTCTGGTTTTTTGGCAGAGACAGGCTGCGCCGGAAGCTGAGAATGCTTCACAGGACGTTATCTATGTGAAATACAACCGCACCCGCGAAGACCGCTTCCAGATCCGGACAGAGATCCGTGAAAAGAATGGAACCCGCGAGGTCTGGAAGACGGCGCTCTATCCGGAGGGAAAGGCGCACATCCAGTCCTTCGAAGAAAAATATCAGGTGCTTGACCGTCAGAATCCGTCCCTGAAACTGGCAAAACCGGAGCTTCAGGACGAGGGAATGACAGCGGTATTTCCGTATTTAGAGGGAAAAACGCGGGCGGAACTTCTGGGAGAAATTCTGACTGCCCAGGGCGCGGATGCGGAGGTTTCCGCGATCCGGGCTGCGATGGATGAGATCTACAGCATCCGCCCGGAGGAACGCAAACCATTTGCGGTGACACCGGAATTTATCAAGGTATTTAATGCGCTGGGCGAGCTGGATTCCTATCGGGATAAAGAGACAGAAAATGGCGGCGGATGGGCTTCTTTAGGGGCAGTTCTTGCGGACGAGAGCTGCAGCGCCTCCAACATTGACGCCCTTTTTGAAAATATGCTGGTGACGGCGGACGGAACTTATGCGATCGACTATGAGTGGGTCTTCTTATTCCCGGTTCCGGCTGGTTTTGTGAAATACAGGACACTGGTTTATTTCTACCGCCGTTATAAGAGTCTGTTGGGCGGTCAGGCCGAGCGGGAATTTATCGGACAGTTCCCGGAGTATGTGAAGGCGGATGAGAAGCTGCTTTCGCTTTACGAGGCGATGGAACGCGGCTTCCAGGAGTACGTGCACGGGGAAAACCAGCGCACTTACCAGGAAGATTACATGGTAAAGACGAAGACATTAGCCGATCTTTCCCATGTGGACGGAGAACTTGCAAGGGCAAACGAACGTCTGGATGCGCTCCGGGCAGAAAATTCGGAAAAAGATACGGCACTCCGCAAAGTGCAGGAGGTACAGCGCCTGACGAATAACCACGTGGCGAATCTGGACGTTATCATTTCTGATCTGCGCCATGAAAATGCAGAGCTTGGCAAGACGCTGACCTACTTAAATGGTCATGAGGCGGTCATTTTCAAGGTGCGCCGCAAGCTCGGACAGGCATTTAACCGGTGCTATCCAAAGGGCACGGTACGCCGCAAGAAGCTCGGCTACTGGAAACGGACGATTCTCCATCCGGGTAAAATGATGAAGATGTACACCACAGAGGAAGGAAAGAACCTTATCAAAGGTGATTTTGAGATCGGTGAGGAGTATCTGACCTACGGAAAAATCCACCTTCCGAAGGAAGAAAATCCGACGGTTTCCATCGTAATTCCGGTATACAACCAGATTCACTATACCTATCTGTGCCTGCAGTCGATTCTGGAGCATACGAAGGATGTGAGTTATGAGGTTATCATCGCAGATGACGTTTCAACCGATGCCACCGAGCATCTGGCGGAGTTTGCCGATAACCTGGTGATCTGCCGCAATCAGACCAATCAGGGATTCTTGCGCAACTGCAACCAGGCGGCGAAGGCGGCGCGCGGCAAATATGTGATGTTTTTAAACAACGATACCCAGGTAACAGAAGGCTGGCTCAGCTCCCTGGTAAATCTCATTGAATCTGACTCCACCATCGGTATGGTAGGATCTAAGCTGGTATATCCGGATGGACGTTTACAGGAGGCAGGCGGCATCATCTGGAGCGATGGTTCCGGCTGGAATTACGGCCGCCTCGACGATCCGGACAAGGCAGAATATAACTACGTCAAGGATGTAGACTATATTTCCGGCGCAGCGATCCTTTTATCCACCGCACTCTGGAAGCAGATCGGCGGTTTCGACGAGCGGTTTGCCCCGGCGTACTGCGAAGATTCGGATCTGGCATTTGAGGTGCGGAAAGCGGGCTACCGCGTCGTTTACCAGCCAAAATCCAAGGTCATCCATTTCGAAGGCATTTCCAACGGAACGGATGTCAACGGAACCGGTCTGAAACGGTATCAGGTGGAAAACAGCGAGAAACTCAAAGAAAAATGGAAAGAAGAGTTCAAGAATCAGTGCGTCAACAACGGCAATCCGAATCCATTCCGCGCACGCGAGCGCAGCATGGGCAAAAAGATCATTGTCGTGATCGATCACTATGTGCCGACCTTTGACAAAGACGCCGGTTCCAAGACAACGTTCCAGTACCTGAAAATGTTCCTGAAAAAGGGGTATGTTGTTAAATTTATCGGAGATAATTACCTCCATGAGGAACCGTATACGTCTACGCTGCAGCAGATGGGAATCGAGGTCCTCTACGGACAGGAATACCTGACCGGTATCTGGGACTGGCTGGTGAAAAATGGAAAAGATATCCACGTGGCATATCTGAACCGTCCGCATATCGCGACAAAATATGTGGATTTTATCAAAGAACACACGGATATCAAGATGATTTATTACGGTCACGACCTTCATTTTATGCGTGAGTTCCGCGAGTATGAGCTGACCGGCGATGTGAAGAAGCGTCAGGAATCCGAATATTGGAAATCGATCGAGTTTTCACTCTTCCACAAAGTGGCGGTGTCCTACTATCCGTCCTACGTTGAGGAAGAGGCGATCCACGCCGTTGATGAGACGATTCCGGTCAAGGCGATCACGGCATATGTCTATGAGGAGTTTTTACAGAATCTGAACAAAGACTTCGCCAAACGGGAAGGACTTCTGTTTGTCGGCGGCTTTGCGCATCCGCCGAACGCAGACGCGGTGCTCTGGTTCGCGAAAGAAGTATTCCCGAAGATCCGGGAACAGATCAAGGTCAACTTCTACATCGTCGGTTCCAAAGTGACCGACGAGATCAAAGCGCTGGAACAGCCTGGAAATGGCATCATCGTCAAAGGCTTTGTAAGTGAAGAAGAACTGGCAGACCTGTACCGGAACTGCCGGATTGTAGTGGTACCGCTCCGCTACGGCGCAGGGGTTAAGGGCAAGGTGGTAGAAGCTATCTATAACGGTGCCCCCATCGTCACCACCTCCGTCGGCAGCGAGGGAATCCCGGATGTAGAAAAAGTTCTCCTCGTCAAGGATCAGCCGGACGAATTTGCCGAGACAGTCGTAGAACTCTACAAAGACGAAAAACGCCTGGAAGACCTGGCAGAGAAAACGCAGGTTTATATCCGCGAGCATTTCAGTATTGATGCGGCTTGGGATGTGATTAAGGAAGATTTTGAATAAAAAATAGTAAAAGATAGAAAATTGTATATATTATATATATAACCTGAATTATTCATCCTATTTGGGACAATTCGGCTGAAAGCCGCGTAACTACTATATTTTTCGTGATTATTGCTTTCACTTAATAGATGATAAAAAAGAGCTCAACTTTTTGACAAAATGTAAGCGACGAAACCACAAAATATCAAAAGGAGCTCTCAATGAACATTTTAGCCACTACATCCCTTGAAAGCAATAAGCGTGTGAAAATAAATTTTGGCGGCGGCGACCTCTCCTCCGATGCAGGACTTCTCCTCATCAAGGAATTCGCTGCCAAAACCGGTCTGACCTGTCTGATCGAGAAGCTTTTCAAAACCAATGGCACCACTCGGCATCAGCATCAAAAGGACTCTTAAAATTTTTTCAGATGATTTTTCAGATCATCGCCGGCTACTTCGAAGATGACTGTGCGGATGAGCTCACAAACAAACCTGTCTTTACAGAAATTCTTCAGAAGGCACACCTTGCGTCGCAGCCTACGATTTCAGGATCCTGGAATCGCATGGATGAAACGATGCTGGAGCAGCTGAATGAAATCAGCGAAAGTATAACGAAAATAAAAATGACCGAAATAGGTGACCGATAAAAGTGCCTTGATGGAGATAATATGCCAAGGAGATAGAAAATGGAAGGAAAAAGATTACAGGAATACTTGACAATAGTGCTGGATATGGAAAAACAAATCTATATGGAAAAACAATTAGAAAGTGAATTGTTAGATAGGAAAAATAGACTTTGTGTTGAAACATTTATAAAAAAACCGACTATCAAGAAAGTGGATGATATTAAGAGCGGGCATAGATGGGTCATTTCTTGTGGCGTGGGACTGACTTTGGGCGCTGTTGTTGGCTGGTGTTGCTTTTTTTATGTGGATTTTTGGTGGCACGGCGCATTGGGGTTTCTTGGAGTTTTAGGTCTTATGGCTTCCGTTGTGCTTCTGATAGTTGGTATAATATCACTTGCTAGCGCATGGATGGAATCACTTTCGATGGATGATACAGAAATGCAATCATTTAGGGCATGGCAAGAATACGAAGAAGCAGTAAAGGAAAATCAAAGACGGATATCGCAAGAAAAAGTTCAAAAAATATATTTGGAGTCCGAGATTAAGAGAGTTGAAGAAAAACTGCGTGACTCTCAAATGCGTTTACAGACCCTCTATTCCTATGGAATTGTTTTTCCGAAGTATCAAAATTTCGTTATGATATCCTCTATCCATGAATATATTTGCTCGGGACGATGTTCTACCTTAGAGGGGCATGAAGGAGCCTATAATATATTAGAAATGGAACTGCGATTAGATAGGATTGAGGGGAAACTTGATAACATCATACAAAAATTAAATCAAATAAAAGACAACCAGTACACGATTTATTATGCGATACAAGAGGCGAAAAATCAGTGTTCTGCATTAGTAGAAAATAGTGTTAATATAGAAAAAAGGCTAGGTGAATTGGTGACAGCCGGAGAGAACACAAACGCTACAATTGATAGTTTACATAAAAACTCCGAAATTCAGAAGTACATTTCAAGTCAAACCCAGAAAGAACTTGATTATATGAATCGAATGAATTATCTAGCGGGAAATTATAAGGCGGCTGTATATGGTCCTAATTTTTGAGGCCCCCTGTTGAATGTAGTTTGCTTTTACCGTGATTTTTATTAAGAAGAAAACAAAGCATCGTAAGTGCTCAGTGCTAGCTGAGCGCTTACTTTCGAGATGTGGGTTAAATATTCTGCTTACGATACGCTTCTGTATCTAGTGAAAACATACTCATAAATCTGCATCCGGTACTTGCCTATCGCGTGTTCATCATAGGATTCCGGTAATTCTTCCCACAATGTATCCCGGATCAAATTATCTACAACAGTCTTCGTTTCCGGCTTATCCGTCCAGTGATCTAGCTGAGAAATCTTATCCTTGATCTTCCGCAAAAGCTCAACCGCTACTTTCTTTGCTTGTGTTCTCTTAGGCTGCAAATGTCATGATGAATAATTCAGGTATAATAAAGAAAACGATCAGGGGAATGTGCTTCTGATCGTTTTCTTGCGTAAGGATAATTTAAAGTTATCTAAGGAAGGAAAGAGTCAGCTACGCCGGTATGCTGCAGGCTCTTTCCTTGTACTACCGGATAGAGCACTCTATATTACCGATCGTTCTTCCGCAGCGCCTCCACCCGTCCATATCTCCGATACATTAAAAGCTCAAATATTACCATACAAGCCCATCCAATCGTCGTACCAATCGCCACAGCCTGAATCCCCAGCCGTCCAAACAGCGCATAACTGATCACAACGCGGATTGGAATCTGCACCAGAGTCGCGAACAGGGTGATCATCAGGTGCCCGATTCCACGGTAATATCCCTGAAAGGTATTGGTGATACCACTGATGAAGTAAAAACCAGCCATCGGCGCCAGATAGGACATGCCCTGACGCAGCGCTTCCGTTTCGTTTGGTTTTAAGAAAATACCGAGCAGCGGGTGACGGCAGAACAGCACGACCACCGCTGTCAAAATAATATAAATTTCTGCAATCACCAGCATTTTCCGAAGCCCTTTCGGAATCCGGTCATACTCTTTCGCGCCGAGGTTCTGTGCGGAGAACGTCGTGATAGATGCTGCAAGGCTGTCGCCCGGGGCGAGCACATAGCTGTCGATGATGGAGACGGCATTAAAAGCGGCAACTGCATCGACGCCGAGTGCATTGACGCCGGACTGGACGAGCAGGCGGCCGACGTAGAGAATCGTCTGCTGGACGGCGGAAATGGAGCTGAAATCGATCGTTTTTTTGAGCATCGAGGTTTTCAGTTTCAGATCCCGGATGCCGAGGCGTAAGAGGGGCACTTTCGCCCAGATATAGACGAAGAGGGCGAGCGCAGAGACCGCTTGCGAGATGATCGTAGCGATTGCCGCACCGGAAACACCGAGGCGGCAGATGCCAACCAGGAATACATCCAGGAATACATTGACAACGGTCGTCAGGATCAGGACATAGAGCGGCGCTCTGGAATCTCCGATTGCGCGCAGGGCGGCGGAGAAAATATTGTAAAAAAAGGTAAAAATAAGACCCAGTGAGATAATCTGCAAATACAAGGACGCCGGTGCCGATATCTCTTCCGGTGTCTGGGTAAGGCGGATAAACAGGCGGCTTCCTGCCAGTGAAATACCGGAGAGGACAATGGTTAAAAGCAGCCCGGAGAGCACCGAGGTCGCAAATTCATCCTTTAAATCCTGATAGTCTTTCGCACCAAAATAGCTTGCCATCAGAATTGATGCGCCGAGCGACAGCCCGACAATCAGAAAGGTCAGAATATTCATGATCGGACCCGCCGCACCGACTGCCGCCAGCGCCTCTTTTCCGTAAAACTGTCCGACGACTACCGAATCGACCGTGTGGTAGAGCTGCTGGAAGAGGTTGCCGAACACCAGCGGAACCGCGTAGGCGATCAGGTGTCCGGTTATATTCCCTTTTGTCATATCACGAGCCATAAGCATTTCCTCCAAATCCCAATTTATAACTAAGATTGTAGCACGGAACAGAGTGCCTGCCAAATAAAAAAATCTGTCGCATTATGCCAAAAAATCAACAAATTGTTGCGATTTCCGCAAGGAAACGCTGCGGATCCGATGGGAAAGTGGTAACAGCATAAAACCGTCCTATTTAGTGGAAATCACTAGGGAAATGTGGTAAGATATATAAGTTAAACTGGACTTAATAGCATTTGACAGATTGACAAGAGTAAAAAATGGATCTTTCGTAACTGTGAAGGAACTGAACAGTTACAAAACAGTAAAAATTGAGTTGGAAATAACAGACAGAAAGGAAATACAGTATGCAGGCAATCATTCTGGCTGGCGGATTGGGGACGCGGCTTCGCAGTGTGGTAAGCGACCGTCCGAAACCGATGGCGCTGGTTGCGGGTAAGCCGTTTCTGGAGTATGTGCTTCAGGGGCTGAAAAAAAGCGGAATTGACGATGTTATTTTTGCCGTCGGTTATAAGGGCGGCATGGTGGAAGAATATTTTGGAGACGGATCGCAGTTTGGCATCCGGGCGCGGTATGCGTATGAGGAAGAGCTGCTCGGCACGGCGGGCGCGATCAAGAATGCCGGGAATTATGTGACGGACGAGCAGTTTTTTGTCCTGAATGGCGATACATTTTATCAGATGGATTTCGGCGATTTAAGCCGGATTCAGCAGGAAAAAAATCTGGAGATGGCGCTGGTTCTGCGCGGTGTGCCGGATATTTCCCGCTATGGGGCGGCGCGCCTGACCGACGGGCTGCTGACCGCTTTTAATGAGAAAAATGGCAATACTGGGGCGGGCACGATCAACGGCGGTGTGTACCTGATGAAGCGGGCGCTGCTGGATGAGATTCCGGAGGGAAAAGTTTCGCTGGAAAATGAGTGCATTCCCAGGTGGATGCAGGAGGGAAGACGTCTCGGCGGCATCGTAAATGACGGCTATTTTATTGATATTGGTGTGCCGGAGGATTATTTCCGGTTTCAGGAGGACGTAAGAAAAGGAGACATTACATGGTAATCAGAGGAAGAGCGCCGCTGCGCGTGAGCTTTGGCGGCGGCGGTACGGATGTAGAACCATTCTGTGTAGAACAGGGCGGTGCCATTATCGGAAGTACTATCAATAAATATGCATATTGTTCGATCATTCCGAGGAATGATGACCAGATCACGGTTCATTCCCTGGATTTTGATATGACAGTCAAGTACAATGCGAAGGAAAATTACGTCTGCGATGGACGGCTGGATCTTGTCACGGCAGCGCTGCGGGCGATGGATATCAAGCAGGGATGCGAGGTTTATTTACAGTGTGATGCTCCGGCTGGTTCGGGACTTGGAACCTCCTCGACTGTCATGGTAAGTCTTCTGACCGCGATGGCGCGCTGGAAAGGAATTACGATGGATAATTATGCGATGGCGGATCTGGCTTACGGCGTGGAGCGGATCGATCTGGGAATTTCCGGCGGTTATCAGGATCAGTATGCGGCGACCTTCGGTGGCTTTAACTTTATCGAATTTCACGGACGCAACAACGTCGTGGTAAACCCGCTCCGCATCCGCCGCGATATTATCAATGAGCTGCAGTATAACCTGTTGTTATGCTACACGGGCAATATCCATGTATCCGCGAATATTATCAAGGATCAGGTAAGCAACTATAAGAAACCAGACGCATTTCAGGCGATGTGCGAGGTAAAGGCGCTTTCCTATGCGATGAAGGACGAGCTTTTAAAGGGAAATCTCCACAATTTTGGCCGCCTCCTGGATTACGGCTGGGAGAGCAAGAAGCGGATGAGCAGCAAGATCACAAATCCGCAGATTGATATGCTCTATGACGAGGCGAAAAAAGCGGGCGCCCTCGGCGGAAAGCTTTTAGGTGCTGGCGGCGGCGGCTTCCTTCTTGTGTACTGCCCATACAACGTTAAACATCAGGTGGCGCGCCGTCTGGAAGCGGCAGGCGGACAGCTGATGGATTGGAATTTCGAACTGCGCGGCGCTCAGAGCTGGATCTGCGATGAGGACCGCTGGGACTACCGCGATATTCAGGTGCAGATGCCGGATAAGGAGTATACATTCCATGTGTAAAAATAGCTGTAAAGTAGTATTCCTCGACCGTGATGGCACGATGAACGTGGAGGTCAATTATCTTCACCGAAAAGAAGATTTGAAGCTGATTGACGGTACCGCAGAGGCAGTCCGTCTCCTGAACGAGGCCGGATATAAGGTGATCGTCATTACCAACCAGGCGGGCGTGGCGAGAGGTTACTATACCGAGGCGGATGTAAAAATCCTTCATGATTATATGAATGAGGTGCTGGAGCGTGACGGAGCACACGTAGATGCGTTCTACTATTGCCCGCACCACCCGGAGCATGGGATTGGACTTTATAAGAAAAAATGCCATTGCCGCAAGCCGGAGACGGGAATGTTTGAGATGGCAGAGCGCGATCTGCCGGAGGGCATTGATAAGGTGCATTCCTATATGATCGGGGACAAGCGCATCGACGCGCAGGCAGGAAAAAACTTTGGCGTGACCGGAGTCCTTGTCGGAACTGGCTATGGGGCAAAAGAACACGCGGAAGATAGGGCGGCTGGACTTATAAAAGAGGACGGAAGCTGTCCGGCGGGCGGTTATGATGCGTATGCGGAGACGCTGCTGGATGCGGTGCGAGGGATTTTAGGCGGGCGTATATAGAATGTGGCTCACAAAAAGATTCCGGGAGTACATAAACTAGAAAGAGAGGAACCATCGACATGCAGAATCAGAGACAAAACGGACGACCAGACGCAGCCGTGCGCATGGCTGGTCTTTTTCTGGTGCTGTTCTGTGTGGCGGCGGTTCTGATTCCGGCGAAAACGCTGTTTACGGGAAATGGTTTTTTTGCAGATTACATTCATTTCACGGAATCGAAACGGATGTATGTGGAGATTGCGATTCTGGCAGTCTTGATCTTTGGGGGGCTGGCGCTTTTGAAGCGCGGACGCAGCCGGATGTACTGGCTGACGGCGGTTGTGCTGGTGTTTTTCTGGATTCATGTGGTATTTCTGCCGATGGTGGTGTCGGCGGTGTATCTGATTAGCCTGTTGGCGATCGGGCGGTTTTTGAGAAAACAGGTGTTTTTCAGGGGAACGGTCTGGGAGCGGCCTTATTTTTCTTTTTATATGGACTTCCTTTTTGGCGCCTCCTTTGCAATCGTTGTGTATTGCCTACTTTCTGCCCTTGGCGTTGGAAAAATCGCCTGGATGCGCCTGAGCGTCTATGCTCTGGGTGTGGCGGCGCTGGGCTTTGATTTTTCCTCGATTTCCTGCCAGTGCATTAGGGGATGGCAGACGCTTTCCTGGATGCTGGATGGCAGGGACAAGGTGTCGGTTCATGTGATTGAGGCAGGGAAACAGGCGTTACTGTTCACAGGTAGGCACTTTTGGAACCGAAAGTGCCGTAAGAAAACGTGGTGGCAGCAGGAATTTGCCGTATTTAAATGCGAAGCCACGGCAAATTCCGTTACTGGGCACGTATGCGTGAACAGTAACAAACCGGCTGGCAGCGGGGGATCGAGGGAAATACCGCGCCGGGTGCGCCGGGCATGGACGCTGGCGGCTGGCTGGTGTGCCCTGATGTTCCTGATTCAGGTGGGACGCCTGAATATCGCACTCGACTTTGATACACTCTGGTATGGTGTGCGTTCCCAGTACATTGTGGCAGGCGGAACCGGGCTGTATGAGAATCCGGGGCTGGTCGGCATGGTCTATGTGTATTCGAAGGGCTTTGAGGTGCTGACTCTGCCGCTCTGCGATCTGGCGAGTCACAGCTACCTGACGTTCTTTAACCTCTGGCTGGCAGTTCTGGGAATTGGGGCGATGGTCTGGAATGCGGTGCTGCTGACGGGCAATCGAAAGCAGGAGACAGAAAAGAAACTAACGTATCACAGCGTCTTGCCGGGAATTATGGCAGCTGTTTTGACGATTTCGGTGCCGGGCATCATGAATATGGCGCTCACAGCCAAGGCGGATTTGATTACGTGGCTGCTGCAGCTTATTATGCTGGGATGTTTCTTTCAGTATATTCATGTGTATGAAAATCATTGGATATTCCTCTCCGGGGCAGCCGGTTCCTATTTCCTGTCCCTCACGATGAAGCCGACCTCCCTGGTCTTTTCCACTGCCGTATTTGGCATGATGGGGCTGTACCTTCTGTGGTTCTGGTTTCATGAGCGCGGGGCGGCGGCTGACCTGTTTCACCATATAGTCCGCCTGATTGGCTCCTTATGCCTGCCATTTGGGGCATTGGTTGGTATCTGGGCGCGGACGATGAAGATCACGGGAATGCCGGTCACTTCGGTGTTTACTTCGATTTTTGCATGGTTTGGTTTTAAAATGAAATACCCATTTGCCACCTCGGAGCTGCCGCAGAATTATCAGGAGGAATCAACGCTTCATGTGCTGGCGCGGCGCATCTGGCAGATGCTGATGCAGCCGCAGGGTGAAGATATGGGGCATGTAATTCTGGCATGGGGAACCTCGCTGATGGCGGTGCTGATTGTGATGCTGGTGCTTTATGGGATTTTCTCCAAAAAGGGAGATGAGCAGTCCCATATCTGGAACGCGGCATTGGTAATTTTCTTCCCATTTGTGATCGTCAGCCTGATCAGCCTGTCGATGCTTTACCAGATCGACGGAAATTATTTCATGCTTCTGTATTCTATGCTGATTCTGGGGGCATGCCGGGCGATGGTGTATTTTAAGAAAATCGGCTTTTATCCGCTCGCGTCGAAGTGCCTGGCGCCGCTGCTGGTATTAAATCTGATTGTCACGGCGATCAGCAGCTGGGCGTGGACGGCTGGATTTTCGGAGATTCATCTTCTGAATAAAGGGCGTGTCAACCACCGGGCGCAGGAACAGGCGCGGATGGAGGAAAAGGGAAACACGCTGATCTGGCAGGAAGTGTCGCAGGATCCGGAAAACCGGGTGATCGCATTTGGAACGCATCCGTACTGTTTGCAGTTTCCGTGCAATGTGGAGTCGTATAAGGATATTACATCGCCGTGGGGCAACGTCGAACTTGTCAACTCGCCGGAGGCGTTTGAAACCTATATGGCGTATGCGAAGACAGATTATGTCTACGCGGAAGCAGGCTATCTGGGACCGGGAAGCTGGGAGTGGAGTCTGGATCTCCTGCGGGAGCTGATCCACAGCGGCAGCCTGACCGATCTGTTTTTTGAAAATGGAAATATGCTTGCGCGTGTATCCGACACAGCGGTGCCGGAGGAAGAAGCGCAGAACAATCTGGAACTGTTTGAGCGGGAGTATTTATTTTATGATGCAGAAGCTCAATAGACATCGAAAAACCTGACAGGAGGAAATAGAAATCATGAAGGAATACGAGTATCTGGACGAACTGATCAGCCGCTATCCGGTTCTTGCACCGGTGAAAGCGGATATTCGCACTGCGTATGAGACGCTGAAGGAGTGCTATGAGCGCGGCGGAAAACTTCTGATTGCCGGAAATGGCGGAAGCTGTGCGGATTCGGAGCACATCGTGGGCGAGCTGATGAAGGGGTTTGTGAAGAAACGCCTGGTTTCGGCGGAGATAGAGGCGGCGCTTAAAACGGTAGACCCGCAGATGGGAGCGGAACTTTCTGAAAAGCTGCAGCAGGGACTTCCGGCGATCGCGCTGACTGGCCATGCAGGACTGACCACCGCATTTATGAATGATGTGGACGGCAGCATGACTTACGCGGAACAGGTGCTTGGATATGGAGAAGAGGGGGATGTGTTCCTCGGAATCTCAACCTCGGGCAATTCAAAAAATGTCCTGTATGCAGCCGTGACGGCAAAGGCAAAGGGGCTTAAGGTTATCGGGCTTCTGGGACGCGACGGCGGGCGGATCCGTGGGTACAGCGACACTGCGATTGTCGTGCCGGAGCAGGAGACATTTAAGATTCAGGAGCTGCATCTTCCGGTGTATCATGCACTGTGCCTGATGCTGGAGGAGTATTTCTTTTAGGATATATCAATGGTTTGAATTTGTTTCATGGAAAGGAAGTAATGATTCAGCAGGTTCATGAAAAAGACTGAATGATTACAGGGGAAAAGTATGTTATTTGGAAACAGGCCGGCGGACAAAACGGCAAAATGGAGAGTCAGTACCCGCAGTTTTGCAGTGCTGCTTGCCTATACGCTTTTTATCTGGTGGCTGGAAGTGCTGGATCTTCTGGCATGGCTTTTACATGTACCACAGGGAACGGTGTTGTCGCGGGCGGCAGCGCTCGTTTTATGCGGTGCAGTCATGGCGGCAATCGGAAGATTTGAACGGGACCATGCGGGAGTGAGTCCGCTTTTTATAGCGGGAAGTTTGTTCATCCTGGCATTCTTTTCGGTCAAGGGATTTGCCCCGGATCAGAGCTATGATACGCAGAACTATCACCTGCTGTCGCAGATTCCCGGATTTGTGGACAACCTTCATTATCATGTGATACCGGGACGGTTCCAGATGTTCGGTTTCCGGCTGGGCGACCGGATGTTTTATCCATTCCGGGCGCTTCTGGGGCTTCGGATGGGGACATTGTTAAATGCGCTGGCGATGCTTGTGATTTATCGGCAGGTAACGGTGTTCCTGAGCATGGAGGCAGGCCGGCTGGAAAGAAAATGCAGCTGGTCGAAGCATCTTGCGCCGGTACTTGCATTTCTGATTGTCAGCCGTCTGGAGCTGATTCAGGAGAGTGGCAGCTACATGGTCGAGCTTCTGGCACTGCCGTTTCTGCTGGAAATGGTATTTCTGCTTCTGCGCGGGCTGGATGAGGCGAAGTGGGAGCGCGAGGCGGTTTTATTCTGCCTGTTTGGCGGAATGTTGTTCTGCCTCAAGATGACGAATATCGTGTATCTGGTACCGCTTCTGCTTCTGTATCTGTGGAAAATCCGGAAGTATCTGACGCCGAAGCTGTTTCTGGGATGCCTGGTGACGGGGGTGATTCCCGTCAGTGTGTACCTGATTTACAATGGGATAGCGATGAAAAATCCGGTTTATCCTTATTACAACAGCCTGTTTCATTCGCCATATTTTGGGGAAATGGACTTTAAGGACCCGAGATGGGGACCCAGCAACATAAAAGAGTTCCTTTTGTGGGCATATTCGATGATCCGGCATCCAGATTACCGCTTGAGTGAGATTCCGGCGAAATACAACCTGGATCTGGCGCTGATGTATCTGGGAGCGGCGGGGGCCGGGCTCTGCTGGATTTGGAAGCGGGTCAGCAGCAGGACGGGAACCTTATTTCTGCTGTATGCCGCATCCTTTGTCCTCTGGGCGGCAACGACGGGGCACAGCCGTTATTTTATGGGCGGACTCTTATTCGCCGGAATGCTTTGCGGGTGCCTGGTGTTGCGGGGAATGGCTTCCACTTCTTTCGGTCTGACAGGCGGCGTTGTATTTGCAATTATGTTTTTAGCTGTTTACGCCGGGCGCGCTTACAATGCTTACACCTGTGTCTGGAACGGCGGGGAATGGGCGATGCGGGCGGTGAGCCGTGAGAGTATCCGCAGCAATCTGCCTTATGTATTTCACGATCATCAGCTGTTTACACCGGAAGAACGTTCCAAGATTGACTGCATTTTCCTGACCTGGTCGGATGTGGGAAGTTATGCGCGGCTTGCGGGCGAAGATGTGCCGGTCTGGAACCGGTATTCGATCGTCAATGAGCTGTCGGGGCAGAAAGACGCCTATATCGATGAAATCGAGGCGGCGATGGAGACAGGCGAGGGCGTCTATGACATGATACCGCAGGGGCTTGAGACGTTGGAAGGCTATCTGGAATGGATGAATGAGGCGGGATGGTACGTGCATGATATGGAATATCAGGAAACAATCCTGCAGGGTGTCCAGTCTTTTACGCTGGCAGGGCTTGAGATGGCGCATGGTCGCGAAAACTGCTGGTACCGCACGCAGAAGACGTTCATGGATGCACAGGAAACGGAAAAAGAAGTACCAGAATGGCGCTGGGAGAATGCCAGCGGGGACGATCATCCGACTATCCGGGCGGTTCTGTGCGATCCGGACTACTGGATGATGAAGCAGCCATTTGAAGTGGAGATCATCGTCTCGGATGGGACAAACAGCCGGACGGCAGCTGTGATCCAGGCGGGGCAGAAGGAATATGAACCGATGGAAGTACAGCTTGATCTGACAGGGCTTCAGGGAGAGATAAAATTGGAACTGGTAAGTACAGCTGAGACAAAACGGGCTGTTGTGATCAATCCGGAATGGTCCGCCAAAACGGTGGAAGAGTGAAAACGGGAGGAGAAAAATGGACAAGATAGCGGTATTAATTCCGTGTTATAATGAAGGCCAGACGATTGCCAAGGTGGTCAAGGACTACCGCGAGGCATTGCCGGAGGCAACGATCTATGTATATGACAATAATTCATCGGATCACACGGATGAGATTGCCAGGGAGGCAGGCGCGGTTGTGCGCTATGAATACCAGCAGGGCAAGGGAAATGTCATCCGCAGCATGTTCCGCGACATTGACGCGGAGTGCTATGTCATGACGGACGGCGATGACACCTACCCGGCGGAGGACGCGAGAAAGCTGGCAGACCAGATTTTACAGGGAAAAGCGGATATGGTCATCGGCGACCGCCTTTCTTCGACGTATTTTACCGAAAATAAGCGTCCGTTCCACAATACGGGAAATCGTCTGGTGCGTGGGCTTATCAACCTGATTTTCAAGAGTAATATCAAGGATATCATGACAGGCGCGCGTGCATTTAACTATGAATTTGTCAAGAGCTTCCCGATTCTTTCGACCGGATTTGAGATTGAGACGGAGATGAGCATCCATGCGCTGGACAAGAACTTTAAGCTGGTGGAGATCCCGGTTGGATACCGTGACCGCCCGGAGGGAAGTGTGTCAAAGTTAAATACATTTTCGGATGGATTTAAGGTGCTACGCACGATCGCGAGACTCTTCCGGGATTACAAGCCATTTGCGTTCTTTGGATGGCTGGGACTCATTTGTTTTGCGATTGCAACGGCATTTTTCGCGCCGGTGCTTGGCGGCTATCTGGCAACCGGCATGGTGCCGAAGTTCCCGACCCTGATCGCGTGTTCCGGGCTTTATGTGATTTCGTTCCTGCTGTGGATCAGCGGTGTGATTCTGGAGGTTATCACGAAGAAACACCGTCAGTTATTTGAACTTTACTTGAACCAGCTGAGCATTTTAAAGAGGAGAGACGGATGAAACGCCGTGTATTTTTAGGGCTTCCGGTTATTTTGGGGATTTTATTTTATATCTGGTATATATTTCATGCCTCAGACAATGTGGCGTATTCGGATTATATCCGGCTGATCAATTCATATCTGCCGGATGTGACAAATCCGGCGAAATTCTTTGTACCGGATATCCTGACGCGCGTTCCGATCACGTATCTGGGGCGCATCATCAATGTGAAACTATTTGGCTATAATACGTATTTTGACATGATTCTGGGTGTTTTGAGCCTGGGTGCGGGCGCGGCGGTGCTGGCGCTCTACGCAGAGCGGAACCGCTCGGTCGGCTATCTTTCCTTCCTGTTGATTCAGTTTGTATATTTCAGCCTGAATAAATGGGAAATGATGACGAACGGGACCGGCTGGGTCTGCACTCTGTCGATCTCCGGATTTTTATTCCATTTTGCAGTCCTCGACCATGCAGCGGCGACCCGGTGCCGGAATATGTCTGACCGGGTGCTTCTGGCAATTCTGCCGATCCTGCTGGTCGTGCTGGTGGCAGGACCGTACAGCGGCGGCTATGCGGTGATTCTGGTGCTGGCATACGGCGCACTGTGGCTGGCGGATGGGCGCGGGGGTGCTGAAACAAGCAGCCGCTCCTGGAGCCGAAAGTGCCGGAGAACCTGGTGCATCGGGGCATTGACAACGGTTCTTGCGATGGTATTATATCTTTGGAGCAGTTCACAGGCAGTTTACGTACACCGTGGAGCAGTGACTGATGTTTCAATCGCTCAGGAATTTGCCGCCCAGCCGTTCTTTTTCCTGCGGTTTCTGTTGAAAGCGGTGGCATCGTCGGTGATCGGCGTGGCGCAGATTCAGGAGCTGGAGGCAGGAAGCTCCTGGTTTGTCCGGCTGCATCTGGTGTATCTGCTGGGGCTGGCAGTGTTTGTTTCGTATCTGCTGGCACTGTATCTGAATGTGCGGTTTCAGCTTTATAAAAAGACTATTTTTCCGCTTCTGCTGGTTCTCAGCGGCGGCTGTAACCATCTGCTGGTGCTGGCGGCGCGGTGGATTTTCCTGAAGGACGAGTACGGGATGTCCTCGCGGTACGAGATACAGTATCAGATGGGAATTGTAGGAATTCTGCTTACGTTTGCACTCGTCTGGAGTATGTGCCGGGAAAAGGCGCAGGAAACAGAGGCAGATAAGGCGAAAACACGCGTGCCGGAGAAACGGGCAGCCCGCACACTTTTAAAGGTCTGTATGCTGGCATTTACCGTGCTGACGGTCTTTGGAAATGCATGGACAACCCGGGCAGAAATCCGGACAGCGCCGTACCGGAAAGCATATTTACAGGTATCAAGGGAGCTGGGACTGAATTACCGGACGGCAAGCGATGAGGATCTGGAGACCTACCTGCATAACGACCCGGATGCAGTGCGGGATGCGATGAGAATTTTGGAAGAAAACCATTTGAATATATTTCGATAAAAACGATGGACAGAAGGAGAAGTGCAATGAAAGTTGTAATATTAGCGGGTGGATTCGGCACACGAATCAGCGAGGAAAGCCATTTAAAACCAAAGCCAATGATCGAGATCGGAGAACAGCCGATTCTCTGGCATATCATGAAGCACTATTCCCAGTATGGGTTCAATGATTTTGTGATCTGCCTGGGCTACAAACAGTATGTAGTAAAAGAGTATTTTGCTGATTATTTCCTGCATACGTCGGATGTGACCTTCGATCTGGCGAAGAACGAGATGCAGGTGCATAACAACTATTCCGAGCCGTGGCGCGTGACGCTGGTCGATACCGGACTGCACACGATGACGGGCGGTCGTATCAAACGTATCCGCGATTACATTGGGGATGAGACGTTCATGCTGACCTACGGCGACGGCGTTTCCAACGTGGATCTGGACGCGCTGGTGGCATTCCACAAGCAGCATGGCAAGATCGCGACCCTGACCGGCGTCAACATCGGACAGCGTTTCGGTGTCATGGATGTTGACAGCGACGGACACATCCGCGAGTTCCGTGAGAAGAACGATGATGACGGCAAGATCGTCAACGGCGGCTTCATGGTACTCGAACCGGGCGTCTTTGACTATATCGAGGGCGATGATACCGTCTTTGAGAAAGCGCCGTTGGAGCAGCTTGCCAAGGACGGACAGCTGATGGTATACCGCCACGACGGTTTCTGGAAATGTATGGATACCCAGCGTGACAAGATGCAGCTGGAACAGATGTGGCAGGAAGGCAATGCACCCTGGAAGCTGTGGAAATAATATGTTACTGTACACGCATACGTGCCCAGTAACGGAATGTGCCGTGGCTTCGCATTTAAATACGGCAAATTCCTGCTGCCACCACGTTTTCTTACGGCACTTTCGGTTCCAAAAGTGCCTACCCGTGAACAGTAACAATAATATACTGTAAGGGAAAATTCAAGGAATATACACAAATCCTGTAAGAAAGTATGGTATAATGAGCGCAGAAGAAAAGAATGCGGCTGCGAAGCAGACATATTCTTTTCTTGCGGCATTAACGAACGAACACGAAATAATTAAAAAGAGGAAAAACATGGAACTTCTTGATTTTTATAAAGGAAAACGGGTCCTTGTGACCGGTGACACAGGCTTTAAGGGAAGCTGGCTGGTCCGCATCCTACATCTGGCGGGGGCGGAGGTGACCGGCTATGCGCTGAAAGCGCCGACCGAGCCGTCGATGTTTGAGATCCTGCATCTGGGGGAGACGATTCACCATGTGGATGGGGATGTGCGCGATTTCGCCCATTTAAAACAGGTGTTTGATGAGACGAAGCCAGAGATTGTACTCCATCTGGCAGCGCAGCCGATCGTGCGCGAGTCGTACCGGGATCCGGTCGGCACGTATGCGGCGAATGTCATGGGTACGGTTCATGTGCTGGAATGCGCCAGACAGTGTGAATCCGTCCGCTCTCTCGTCAATGTGACGACGGACAAGGTTTATGAAAATAAGGAATGGGAGTACGGTTACCGCGAAAATGACCCGCTGGACGGCTACGATCCGTATTCCAATAGCAAATCCTGTTCGGAGCTGGTGACACACAGCTATAAGCAGTCGTTCTTCACGGACGGCCGCTGCGCCGTCTCAACCTGTCGTGCTGGCAATGTGATCGGCGGCGGTGATTTTGCGGCGGACCGGATCGTGCCGGACTGCGTGCGCGCAGCGGAAAAGAAAGAGCCGATCATCGTGCGGAATCCGCATTCGACGCGCCCGTTCCAGCATGTGTTAGAGCCGCTGTTTTTGTATCTGACGGTGGCAAAGGCGCAGTGGGAAAATGCGGAGCTGGCGGGCTGCTATAACGTCGGACCGGATGACTGTGACTGCGTCAATACAGGACGTCTGGCGGATCTGTTCTGTGAAACATGGGGCGGCGGGATGCATTGGATCAACCGCTATGATGGAGGTCCGCATGAGGCGAATTTTCTGAAACTGGATTGTTCCAAAGTGAAAAAGGTATTTGGCTGGAAGCCGCACTTCCATGTAGAAGAGGCGATGGCTGCGACGGTGGAATGGTCGAAGAAGTGGCTTGCCGGAGCGGATATGCGCGAGGTGACGGATGAGCAGATCCGGGCGTATGCGGCTCGGTTTGAAGAAAAACAGATAGATGCAGGCGGCTGCACGAAAGGTGTGTCTGGCAGCAGGCAGATCTGATACGGCTGCGGCAGAGAACGGTAGCAAAAGCAGGAGGAGAAACATGGCAGAAGAAAAAGTAACCCTGTCGGACGGAAAAGAGGCTGCGCGTCAGCAGATTCTCGATCTGGTGGCAGAGTATTGTGATAAATATCATAATCAGAAAAAAGAATTTACCGAGGGACAGCGGATTCCGTATGCGTCCCGCGTTTACGATAACCATGAGATGGTCAATCTGGTAGACAGTGCGCTGGAGTTCTGGCTGACCTCCGGACGTTACACCGATCAGTTTGAGGCGGGGCTTGCGAACTACCTGGGCGTCAAATACTGTTCCCTTGTAAACTCCGGTTCCTCCGCGAACCTGATCGCATTTATGGCGCTGACTTCCCCATTGCTGGGAGAGCGCCGGGTGTGCCGCGGCGATGAGATTATCACGGTTGCGGCAGGTTTCCCAACGACGGTAACCCCGGCGATCCAGTATGGCGCAGTTCCAGTGTTTGTGGATGTGACGATTCCACAATACAACATCGACGCCGATAAGCTGGAGGCGGCGCTTTCAGAGAAGACGAAAGCGGTTATGATCGCCCACACACTGGGAAATCCGTTTGATTTACAGAAGGTAAAAGAATTCTGTGACCGTCATAACCTGTGGCTGGTGGAGGACAACTGTGATGCCCTCGGAAGCCGCTATGAGCTGAACGGCGAGTGGCATTTTACCGGTACGATCGGAGATATCGGAACGTCCAGCTTTTATCCGCCGCACCACATGACGATGGGCGAGGGCGGCGCCGTGTACACGGACAATCCGCTTTTAAACAAGATTATCCGCTCCTTCCGCGACTGGGGACGCGACTGTGTCTGCCCGTCCGGCTGCGATAACCTCTGCGGTCATCGATTTGACCGCCAGTATGGTGAGCTGCCGCTTGGCTACGACCATAAATATGTATACTCCCATTTTGGATATAATTTAAAGGCGACCGATCTGCAGGCGTCGATCGGCTGCGCGCAGCTTGAAAAGTTTCCATCCTTCGTGGAGCGCAGAAAACACAATTTCGCCCGCCTGAAAGCGGGACTTGCCGGAACCGAGGACGCATATATCCTGCCGGTTGCCTGTGAGCATTCCGATCCGAGCTGGTTTGGTTTTCTTCTGACCTGCCAAGAGGGTGTAGATCGGAACAAGGTAGTCAAATATGTCGAGGAAAAGGGCGTGCAGACGCGTATGCTCTTTGCCGGAAACCTGATCAAGCATCCGTGCTTTGATGAGATGCGGAAAGAAAACTGCGGCTACCGCGTAGCCGGAACTCTGGAAAATACCGACCGTATCATGCGCGATACCTTCTGGGTCGGCGTTTATCCGGGCATGACAGATGAAATGATTGATTATATGGCAAAGACACTTCGTGAGGCATGCCGTCAGTAGGGACGGGGACCGCGGCAATTCACAGGCGGGGAGATACTCTGCCTGTAAGAAAATGCCTGTGAAAATGAGCAGCTGTGACAGAGAATGAGCAGTTGCAGGAGAAAATGAGGGGACAACCATCATGAATGAGGAAAAATCAGAGAGCCGCAGGGCGGTCAAACTGCCGCCGTATCCGGGGCTTGAGAAGGTTCACCGGGCGAATCTGCGCCTTTTGAAGGAGATAGACCGGATCTGCCGGAAATACAAGATTTCCTATATGCTGGATTCCGGGACACTTTTGGGCGCAGTGCGTCATGAGGGATTTATCCCGTGGGATGATGATGTCGATCTGGCATTTACACGTGCCAATTATGAGATGTTTTTGAAGGTAGCGCCGCGGGAGCTGCCGGAGGGAATGTCCCTGCTGCGCCCGGAGGAGATCCGGGGTGGCAAGGTGTTTTATGATTTTACAACGCGCGTCATCTATGACAACAGCCGCGTCCATGAGGACAATGAGCAGATGCAGTTTTATGAGGGAAAATTAAACCATCTCTGGGTGGATCTGTTCGTCCTTGACCGCCTGCCGGATAGTAAGGTGGGCGCGTGGAACGCAAAATTTCTTCAGAAGGTTATTTATGGAATGGCGATCGCACACCGTGATCAGATTGATTTCAGCAAATACAGCCTGATGGATAAGCTGCGGGTTGGTGTGCTGGCAGGTGTGGGGCACCTTGTCCCGATGCCGGTTTTATTTAAGCTGCAGAGACTTGCAGCGGCGAAGGATCGCAAAAAGAAGACGAAACACTGGTATTACAGCAATTACCAGCCGGATTATCTCTATGTAACGCTGGAGGGCGCATGGTGCGAGCGCGCGGTGGATCTGCCGTTTGAGGACACAAAGCTGATGGTGCCGGTGGGCTATGAGCATGTGCTGGAGTGGATTTACGGCGATTATATGACGCTGCCGCCGGTGGAAAAACGGGTTCCGGCACATTCTTCGATAGCGATCGAAATTTTGGATGACCCGGATGCTTAATTGAAAGATGAAATATGAGTAAGAAAGATAAGAAAAAACGGACAGACAGCATGGAAGATAAGAAGAAAAATGAAACCAGACAGTCGACCATGCAGAACAGGATGGAAAATATGAACGGACAGAAACCAAAGACGATCTCGATCGTGATTTCTGTTTACAACGAGGAAAAGGCGCTGCATGAGTTCTATCGGGAGGCAACTCCGGTTTTTGAGGCGCTGCCGTGGAATTACGAACTGATTTTTGTCAACGACGGAAGTGCGGACGCCTCGGGGCAGATTCTGGCAGAACTGGCAGCAGCGGATCCGCGGGTACGTGTGATCAACTTTTCCCGTAACTTTGGCCATGAGGCGGCGATGCTTGCGGGGCTGGACCACAGCAGCGGGGAGGGCATCGTGTGTATGGATGCCGATCTGCAGCATCCGCCGGAATGTGTGGCGCAGATAATCGAAAAATTCGAAGAGGGCTATGAGGTTATCAACATGGTCCGGACGAAAAATAAATCGGCTGGATTCATCAAAAACCTGACGTCTTCTGCTTTTTATAAATTTTTGAACAAGATTTCAGATGTGAAGCTGGAAAATAACGCATCCGATTTCTTTGCGCTGACTGCCAATGCGGCGCAGGTGTTAAAGACCAATTACCGGGAAAAAGTGCGTTTCCTGCGCGGCTATGTGCAGAATATCGGATTTAACCGGACGACCATCGAGTATGAGGCGAGAGCCAGGGTGGCGGGCGAGAGCAAGTACAGCATCCGGAAATTATTTAAATTTTCGATCAATACGATTCTCTGCTTTTCGGATCTGCCGCTAAAGCTCGGCATTTACTCGGGAATTATTGTGGGCTTTCTGGGGCTGCTCGTGATGCTGGAAACGATTTATGAGTGGGCGGTCAAAGGAACGCCCAATGGTTACGCGACGATCGTAGTGCTTTTATGCTTTATGTTCGCGATGCTGTTCGTGATTGTGGGAATTATCGGGGAGTATATCGCGATCCTGTTTACAGAATTGAAGGATCGTCCAATTTATATCGTTCATGATACAAAAGGATTTCCGGAAAAGGAAAGCTGACAGGAAGGAATCGTATGAAGAGATTAAGACGTTTACTGATAAGTTTGATGATTACGGCACTGATGGCTGCCGGAATGCCGATGACGGCATTTGCAAAGCCGGACTGGCCCTCGGATACGGGGATCGAGTCGGAGGCAGGCATTGTCATGGATGCGGACTCCGGGGCGGTTTTATTTGGGCAGAACATCCATGTGCAGAAGGCGCCGGCAAGTATCACGAAAATATTGACGGCGCTCGTAGTCATTGAGAACAGCAGTCTGGATGATACGGTCACATTTTCCCACGATGCCGTTTACAACGTGGAAGATGGCAGCGGAAACAAGAACGCCATCGAGGAGGGCGACACGCTTTCGGTGCGCGATTGTCTCTACCTGCTGCTGATGCGTTCTTCCAACCAGGCGGCGAATGCGCTGGCGGAGCATGTGGGCGGAAGCCGCGACGGTTTTGTGAAGATGATGAACGAGAAGACGGCGGAGCTTGGCTGTGAGAACAGCCATTTTGCGAATCCGTCCGGTCTGAATGACGACACACAGCTCACTTCGGTGTATGATATGGCGCTGATCGCATCGGCGGCGTATAAAAATGACACGCTTTTAACGATCAGTAAGGATAAGAGCTACCGATTACCGGCGACGAAGAACAATCCGGACGGTGTGACCATCCAGCCGGAGCACAAGCTTCTTATCACGACTGACACAGAGAGTCCGAACTATTATCCATATGCGGTGGCCGGAAAGACCGGTTACACATCCGTTGCGGGGCAGACGCTTGTTACCTATGCGATCAAGGATGACAGACGCCAGATTGCGGTCACGATGAAGAGTACGCAGGCGACCCATTATCAGGATACGATTGCATTGCTGGATTTCGGCTTTCTACGGTTTGAAAATGTAAATATTTCGGAAAATGAGACGGCATACACAAGCGGCGATCAGCCGGTGCAGATCGGAGACAATAGCTATCAGCCGTCCGATTTATCGATGGATACGTCGGCAGTCATCACGATCCCGAAGGATGCTTCGTTTGCGGATGCGGAGAAGACGGTGGTAACGGATCTGCCGGAGGATGCACCGCTGGGCGCGGTGGCACTGCTTTCTTACAAATACAACGACCGCAAGATCGGACAGGTGTATCTGATCAGCGCATCGGCGGCAGAAGCGGCAGCAAACGGGGAGACGGCTCCGGATGACGGAAATACGGCATCGGATCCGGCAGCATCCAATACAGGCGCGTCCGGAAAACCGAAGCAGGCGAAATCTTCGTTCCACCTGACCCTGCCGAAACTTCCGAAAGTATCGGTGAGAACGGTGCTGATTGTGGTCGTCAGTGTGCTTCTGGCAGCGGCGTGTGCGGCGCTTGTATGGTTGTTCTACCAGCGTCATCAGGAAGAAAAGAGACGCCAGGAGGAGCGGAGAAAACGGAGAAGACAGCGTCTGCAGGAGATCGGCTGTTCGCGGGAAGAGTTTGAAAAACTGCTTGAAAAGCGGATGGGCGCGTCCTACAGGGCGCCTGGCACAGCGGAGGCAGATGAGAGCACAGAGCAGGCGGAGTCTGACATGGATGTGCGATCTGGTTCAGGACAGGTTCCGGCGGCAGATGCAGCCGCGTCCCGGCTGGCAGAGAGTGGAAAAGTAAGAACTGGTTCCACGGAAAAGAAGCCGCTGAAAGAAAAACCTGCACAGAAAGAGGCAGAGGATGCCAAAACACAGCAGGGTGTGCAGGAGGATGACACAGAGCTTACGGTTGAGGATTTGGATTGACAACCTGGATGCGCTAAATGGCGGTAAAATGGTCCAGATGGATTGTTTACGGGAAATTTTGGAAAGTATGAAGATTTTTTGAATTTTTCTAAAATGACTACAAAAACAAAAGGCGATATTATATAATAGCCATGCGGTTCGGGCTGGTTCCGGCTGTGAATGAGTGAATGAAGGGATAGAAGAACACGATGAAAAAACTTCTGATAATGATGGTTGCGTGTATGGCGCTGCTCAGCGGATGCACGGAGAGTACGATTGTAAAACCGACTTCTGAGACGGTAGTCGGAGATCCGAATTTTGAGACCCAGGAAAATGTTGAGATCGACTGGACACAGGTCAGCACGGACGCGGAAGACATGTTCAAGGATACAAGTACCTACGAGTACGGCCGCGATTTCCATTTCTATATGGAGCCGAACAAGAAACAGATCATGCTGATCTGGGTAGTGGCAGATGATCTGCCGGATGATCAGATAGGAACCTATGCGGAAGATTTAATCAAGGGATTCAACGACATTGTCCACACCCAGGACTTCTCGATTGAGATGTCCGGTGAAGATTCCTACGGCGGACTGTGGAAACAGTATGCACTGTCCTACAGCATCGTTCCGGAGAGCGACCAGGATAACGAGGACGCATGGTTTATCAGTGGTTCCTATGAGGCTGGCGCAGATTTCAAACTTCCGGATACCAAAGAGCTGATTTCCAAGGTGAAAGAGAAAGAAGCAGCAGGCGAGTACGATACGACTGAGGCGGAGGAAGAGACAGAGAACGCAGAATAAGAGGTTGTCTGCACAGACACGGGATATTTTCTGTGTATAATTAAGAGAAAAGTGATCAAAAAAGCTGTCATATGAGAAACAGATGAGTGTTCTTCATATGACAGCTTTTATTTACCAGGAACCGGAGTACGTGTTTTCACTCAACAGGTAGTCCGCTGTGATAAGACTCATTCCCCAGTTCAGCCAGAAGCGGCGATAAATCCTGTTTATCTAACGGCATGTTGTCTGTGACGGCGCTGTTTAAAAGCGCATAGACACGGCTGCATTTGTCCAATGTTTCATGGAAGAGATCAACAAACGAGGCGGTTGAGACGCGGGTCGGATCCCACGGGTTGCCCCATGCTTCGTGGTTTAGGTTACAGCTGCTCCGGTAGTCGGTTACGGAGTCCGTTACCATTTTCGCGGAAGCAACTGGGTGGTTGACGAAGATGGATTCGACCTGTGCAATGCCGAATTTTTTCTTGCCGTTCTTGTCCGAGAGTGTCCGGCAGCCGAAGCGCAGCGCCCAGATGGAGCGGTGCACCATCGCCGGAGTAACCTGGAAGTTGTTGCGGTAGGTGATCGGATAATAGGTTTCGTTGATGCAGGAAGCCAGGAAATGGGAAATAAACTGGATTTCCTGTCCATTTAGACAGATCGTGGCGGTCTGGTTAAATTCGGACGGCTTCTTTTTTTTATATTTCCAGAGCAGGATCGCGTCGAGCTCGTTTTCCAGATGTGCGTGCATCCCGTGATGCATGGAGGTCGGGGCATCCACTGGATAGCCGATGCGCCCGTACACGTAAGGATGACAGATCGAATCGGCAATGTAATGGTTTATAAATCCGGCCAGATAGGAGATGGCTTCCTCCTGCTGCTGGCGCGAGCGGATGGTTCCAATACGGCGCAGACAGCACTCAAAAAAGGCGTTTACCTTGTGTTCGTGCATATAGGAACCGACGTTGCGGTAATCGCGGTGGCGCAGGATCGGGATATTATAGAAAAACATATCCGGTCCCTGCAGACCGAGCTGGTAGAGCCAGCGGTATTTGGCGATCGTGTGTTTTAAGGGTGTGAACGGCATATCGTTGTATGCTTTCATGCCGAATATATAGTGCGTGGTAAAACCTGGCATATTGTTTTCATCCTTTCCAGAAGGACAGAGATTTGGAAATTTGTCCGCCTGCCCGATATGCTTATTGTAGCACTGCCGGTCTGGTTTGTCATGGGGTTTGCGGATGTTTACAGAAAGTGTAAGAAAATGTGGTTACTGGACACGGGTAGGCACTTTTGGAACCGAAAGTGCCGTAAGAAAACGTGGTGGCAGCAGGAATTTGCCGTATTGAAATGCGAAGCCACGGCAAATTCCGTTACTGGACACGTATGCGTGTACAGTAACAAAATGTGGATGGAAAGAGAGTTCTAGGAAGGCAATATCACGGCTTGGAGAATAAAATATCATAGTAAATCATAAGATTGGTTTGATAGAGTGAAAATAGATATAGAAAGGTGCTCGGATGGAAGCGCTCAGAATCGTACAGAAAATGGTGTGGGGACCGTGGCTTCTGGGACTGTTTCTGGCGGTTGGAGTCCTCTGCATGGTGCGTCTGCGGGGATTTCCGATCCGTCATATCAGAGTCTGGTGGGGAGAGACGGTTGGGAGCGGCGGGAAAGGACAGCTTTTGACGACCTGCACCGCGCTGGCGGCGACGGTCGGAACGGGAAATATCACGGGCGTGGCAGCCGCGTTGGCGATCGGTGGTCCGGGTGCTGTGTTCTGGATGTGGGCGGCGGCATTTCTGGGGATGGCGCTGGCATATACGGAGGTTTATCTGGGAATTTTGTATGGGGGCGGACCTTATGTCTATCTGGAAAATGGGGTTGGAAGCTGTTTCGCTGGAAAATGCTATGCCCTGTTTTGCGTGCTGGCGTCGCTTGGAATGGGATGTATGGTACAGGCGGGGGCTCTGGCGGATAGTCTGCGCTATGCAACATCCCTGCCGCCGCTTGGAACCGGTATCATACTGGCAGTTTTGACTGCCGTGGTGCTCTTTGGTGGGGCAAAACGCATCGGATGGACGGCTTCGGTGCTGGTACCGGTATCGGCGGGGCTGTATCTGCTGGCAGGTGGAATCGCCGTGTTCAGCTTTTACGATCAGATACCGGAAGTATTGGGGAAAATTGTGGGCGGGGCATTTGGACTGGCAGATAATGCAGGACAGACGGATGGAAGCAGTATTTTGAATTTTTCAGGAATTTCGGGCGGGATGACCGGGTACGGAATGGCAGCGGCGATCCGGAGCGGGGTATCGCGCGGTGTGTTTTCCAATGAGGCGGGCCTGGGGAGTCTGGCGGTGCTGCATGGGATGAGTGAGGGAAAGGAGCGGCTAAGACAGAGGCAGGAAGCGCAGAAACAGGGAATGTGGGCGATTTTCGAGGTGTTTTTCGATACGATCATAGGGTGCAGCCTGACCGCTTTTTTACTGCTCTGTGTATTTCCACACAATCTGACCGGGAAGATTGGTTCCCTGGGCGGCAGCGGCGCGGTGGCGGCGGCTCTGGCAGCCCGTTTTGGGAATGCAGGCGGCATGGTGACGGCGGCGTGCATGGTGCTGTTTGCCTTTGCCACGATCCTTGCTTGGTTTTACATCGGCGATCAGGCCCTTGGATGGCTGATGCGGGATGTCCCACAGAAGCGCGCCGACAAAATATGTATTTTGTATCACGGGGGTTATCTTGTTTCGGTCTTTCTCGGCTGCGTCAGCCGGATGGAAGCCGTCTGGGCGGTATCTGATATTTTCAATGGGCTGATGGCGGTGCCAAACCTTGCAGCGCTGGTGGTGCTTGGCAGGAAGGTGCGAAGACCGGAACAGTGAGAGAATTGAGGGATTCAGATACAACAAAAGACCTCTCCAGCAGTGAGAGGTCTTTTGGTATTGAAAAAGGGAGGAGAGCTGATATAAACTCAGCTCGGTATTATGAAAAAAATTTGTAAGCATTGCTTGTTGCTATGGTTATAGTATAGGGAAAAATCGTGAAGAAACCATGTTAATTGTGTAAAAGGTTTTTTAATGAAGTGTGAACGAAATATGAACGCGGAACATGGATTCCATGATCCTGGTAAGTATGTTTTATGTTCAGAGGATCGAAAATGGCAGCCTGGGCAGGAAGCGCAGATATTTTGCGTGCTTCGTCTGTCAAGACTGCCATAAAAAATACGGGTATAAAGTGTGTCAACAATCCTTATTCCGCTTTTTTAACTGATAAAACGGTTCCGCTGAATGCATCCACTTCACTGACGGTTCCCGTATACGTTACGGTAACTTTATCCCCATCTTTTACATCAGAAAGCCCGTCCGGTTTCTGATCCTGCTCGAAGCTGAATTCATAATCGGTTCCGTCGGCGGTGATCGTAAACATAAAGTCTTTGATGTCGCTGATCGTACCAGTCAATGTGGACTGTTTTGCATCGGCAGTTCCTTCGGATGGAAGAACGGCGTCTTTGGCGTCTTCTTTTAAATCATCCATCGGGCTGCTTTCGTCCATGCCATTCGAGCTGGACTCGGAGGAGGCGGACTGGGACGATTCATTAGCAGTCGGTTCATTCACGTTTTTGGAAGAGCAGGCGGTTGCGAGCGAGAGGATCGCAGCCGCGCCCAGGATAGCAAAATATGTTTTTTTCATAGTACATTACCAACCTTTCTTTTGACTTAGTTTGCTCACAGATGTATGATGCAGGACAGATGATGATTCCTGAGCGCAACATTCATCTTTTCGCATAGAATGTCCATTTCGACATTGTGCTATACATCTTAAGCCATAAATGTGAACGAATTGTGAGGAGAAACTTACGAAATGTAAAGAAAATGGACAAATATGGAACGAAAAACAGTCGATTTTCGAACGTTCTTATGGTATAATGTGACCACTTAATGAGGTATTTTTTAAAATTCAGGAGGAAACATACATGAAAAATCCAGTTGTTACCATTGAGATGGAAAATGGCGATATCATGAAGGCAGAGCTCTACCCAGAGATTGCGCCGAACACAGTCAACAACTTTATCAGCCTGATCAAGAAGGGCTTTTATGATGGTCTGATCTTCCACCGTGTCATCAAGGGCTTTATGATTCAGGGCGGATGCCCGAATGGAAACGGTATGGGCGGTCCAGGGTATACCATCAAGGGTGAGTTCAGCCAGAATGGTTTTACGAACAATTTCAAGCACACCAAGGGCGTTCTCTCTATGGCGCGTGCGATGGACCCGAACTCCGCAGGTTCCCAGTTCTTCATCATGCATGAGACTTCCCCGCATCTGGATGGTCAGTATGCATCCTTCGGGAAGGTAGTTGAAGGTCTGGATATCGTGGACAAGATTGCCGGTGTCCGCACCGACTGGGGCGATCGTCCGCTGAAAGAGCAGAAGATCAAAAAGATGACCGTTGACACCTTCGGCGAGGAGTACCCGGAGCCGGAAAAAGGAAAAGAAAGATAATCTATGACAATCGAACGAGAAGTAACCATTGCGGGACAGACATACCCGGTAATTCTCTCCGATGAAAACGAAGCTCTTCAGGCTGCGAAAGCAGCCGGGAGAGCTATTGTTGGCTTATGGAGGGAAAACGAGGAAAAACAGCCAGCCGACTATTCATCTTGCCTTTACCTTATTACAGACCCTGAAGACGCCGATGAAACATTCCTGGAACGCGTCGTCCGCCGCCACCTGGCTCTCCCGTGGCTCATCGCGGAAACTGACCGCCTCATCATCCGTGAATTTTCCCAGGACGATCCGTTGGAACCGGCATCCGCTGAGGATGCCGACGGAACTTTTTCTGATTGGAACAAGCGCGAGGAATACCGGAAACACCAGTACCGCTTTGCCGAGTGCGGTTTGTGGGCGCTGGAACGCCGCGCGGACGGTGTGCTGGTTGGAAAGGCGGGGCTGACGGACGGAGAGCTGGGATATCATATTTATGAACCGTTCCGCCGTCAGGGCTATGCGCTGGAAGCCTGCCGGGCGATTGTGAAATATGGGTTTGAAACGCTGGAGCTGGATAAGATCCGGCTTTGCACGAAGCGTTCCAACACGGCTTCACGGATATTGGCGGAAAAAATGGGATTCATTCAGGTACCTTCATCTTGCAAGGATTCTATTGTATTTTGTATGCAAAAAGGATATAATAGCTTGTATACAAAATAATGAAAAAATACAATCTAGTGTGATTACACTAAGGGAACGATGGGAGGAATGACCGATGATCAGGCATCTGGAGCTGAAAGCATATGGAAAGATCAATCTCGGTCTGGATGTAGTCCGCCGGAGAGAAGACGGCTACCACGAAGTGCGGATGATCATGCAGACGGTGCGCGTGTACGACGCGATCGAACTGAACCGGACGGAGGAAGAGGGAATCCGTCTTTCAACGAACCTTTATTATCTGCCGGACAATGAAAATAACTTAGGTTACCGCGCGGCGAAACTTCTGATGGATGAGTTTGGAATCCGAGACGGTGTGGAGATCAAGATGAAGAAATTTATCCCGGTGGCAGCCGGGATGGCAGGCGGCAGCAGCGATGCGGCCGCAGTCCTGTTTGGTGTCAACAAGATGTTCGGACTGGGGCTTTCGAAACAGGAGCTGATGGAGCGCGGCGTCCGTCTGGGGGCGGATGTGCCGTACTGTATCATGCGGGGAACGGCTCTTTCGGAGGGAATCGGGGAGATCCTGACACCGCTTCCGCCGATGCCGCAGTGCCGCGTGCTGATTGCCAAACCGGCGGTCAGCGTTTCAACGAAGCATGTGTACGAGAGCTTAAACCTGCCGTCTCTGGGTGCAGAGGCGCATCCGGATATTGATGCGATGCGGGCGGCGATCGAGAAAAAAGACCTCTCCGGCGTTGTTTCACAGCTTGGAAACGTGCTGGAAACGGTGACGATCCCGGAAAATCCGGTGATTCAGACACTCAAAGATAAGATGATGGAGATGGGCGCGGACGGCTCTTTGATGAGCGGAAGCGGTCCAACCGTATTTGGCTTGTTTACGAACCAGACGGCGGCGCAGGCGGCGTATGAGGAACTCCGCTATGGCAGCAGCCAGGATCTGGCGAAACAGGTATACCTGACTAGTTTTTACAACAGGAAGGGGCACGCAGATGGGGAACAATTTTGAGGTTAAAATGAATGAATATCTCCCACTCAGGGATGTGGTATTCAACACACTCCGGCAGGCAATCTTAAAGGGAGAGCTGGCACCGGGCGAGCGCCTGATGGAGATTCAGCTGGCACAGAAGCTGGGCGTCAGCCGCACCCCGATCCGTGAGGCGATCCGCAAGCTGGAGCTGGAAGGACTCGTTCTGATGATTCCGCGGCGCGGCGCGGAGGTGGCGCGAATTTCGGAAAAAAGCCTGAAAGATGTGCTGGAAGTGCGCCGTTCGCTGGAGGAACTGGCGATTGAGCTGGCGTGCCAGCGCATGACGGAAGAAGATATGCAGGCATTGGAAGAAGCACAGAAAGCATTTAAAGCGGCGATTGATCAGGGCGATGCGATGAAGATCGCGGAGACGGATGAGGCATACCATGACGTGATCTACCATTCGACCCGCAACAAGCGTCTGGTGCAGATTTTGAACAACCTGCGTGAGCAGATGTACCGGTTCCGTCTGGAATACATCAAGGACGAGGATAAACGGCAGATTCTGCAGTTAGAGCATGAAAAAATATTGGCGGCATTGCGTCTGCGCCATATGGCGGAGGCAAAGGCGGTAGCCAGGGGGCACATAGATAACCAGGAAATTACGGTACTTAAGAATTTAAAGGAGCGGAAGGAAGTATGACATTTAAAGAATTGTACCTGTCCGGTCAGATTCCATTTGAGGAAATCGATCGCTACATTTCCCGCTGGAACCGGTCGGATGATGAGCGGACACTGGCAAAATATCTCGGTCTCAACGCCGAGGAGGAGGATGTCTGGATCGATGACAGCGACGAGGCGCTGAAAGAGATGCTGGATAAAAGAGAAAGGGTAGCCGGTACGCCGGTTACCCTTGGAAAGACGGATATTATCGTCAATAAAAATGGATTTGGCGCGCTGCCAATCCAGCGTATTTCTTTTGATGATGCAAAGGTACTGCTTCGCAAGGCGTATGACGCGGGCGTTCGTTTCTTTGATACGGCACGCTTCTATACGGATAGCGAGGAGAAGATCGGCTATGCGCTGAGCGACGTGCGCGAGCATATCTATATTGCGACCAAGACAGCGGCAACGACGGCGGAAGGCTTCTGGAAGGATCTGGAGACGAGTTTACATAATTTAAAAACAGACTACGTGGACATTTACCAGTTCCACAATCCGGCAGTCTGTCCGAAGCCGGGAGACGGAAGCGGTCTTTATGAGGCGATGCTCGAGGCAAAAGAGCAGGGGAAAATCCGTTTCATCGGCATCACGAACCACCGCATGAGCATTGCGGAGGAGGCGATCGAGTCGGGGCTTTACGATACCCTGCAGTTCCCATTTAATTATCTTTCCACCGAGCGGGAGATCGCGTTGGCGAAGGCCTGTGCGGAGCACGAAATGGGATTTATCGCAATGAAGGGTCTGTCGGGCGGTCTGCTGACCAATTCGGCTGCGATCTATGCCTATATGGCACAGTTTGAGAATGTACTGCCGATCTGGGGTGTACAGAAGGAAAGCGAGCTGGACGAATTTTTAAGCTACATCGGCAATCCACCGGAACTGACGGACGAGCTGAAAGCTGTTATCGAAAAAGACCAGAAAGAGCTGGCAGGTGAATTCTGCCGGGGCTGCGGCTACTGTATGCCGTGTCCGGCAGGAATCGAGATCAACAACTGTGCGCGTATGTCCCTGCTTCTGCGCCGTTCTCCGTCAGCGAGATACCTCTCCCCGGAGGGACAGGCGAAGATGAAGAAGATAGAGGACTGCCTGCACTGCGGACACTGCAAGTCGATGTGCCCGTATGGTCTGGATACGCCGAAGCTTTTGGAGGAGAATTATAAGGATTATAAAGAGGTTCTTGCAGGGAAGAGACTGTAAAGAGAAGATAAATGCAAGAGGCATTTTTCCGTTACTGGGCACGTATGCGTGAACAGTAACTAGAAATGTGGTGAAATAGACCAGGGAGGCGGAAACAATGGATATAAATCAGAAACAGAAAGAACGTCTGGAGCAGCAGTTTGCATTTATCCGGGAGATAGATAGGGAGAAATTTATCGGTCGCCAGACGTATCTGACAGACGGCGAGCGGAAGGAAAATGACGCGGAGCACGCATGGCATATGGCGATCATGACGGTGCTTCTGGCGGAGTATTCCAATGAGCCGATCGATGTGCTGAAAACGGTTACCATGCTTCTGATTCACGATCTGGTCGAGATCGACGCCGGCGATACATATGCCTATGACGAGGAGGCGAAGAAAACCCAGCGGGAGAGAGAATTAAAGGGTGCAGAGCGCATTTTCGGAATGCTGCCGCCGGATCAGGGCGAAAAACTGCGCGCTCTCTGGGATGAATTTGAAGCCGGGGAGACGCCGGAAGCACGGTTTGCACATACGATGGACAACATCCAGCCGACGATGCTCAATGATGCTTCCAAGGGAAAGGCGTGGGCGACGCGCGGCGTGCACCTGAGCCAGATTCTTGGAAGAAATAAGAATACCGCCAAGGGCTCGGAGACGCTGTGGAACTATTCCTATGAGAATTTCATCACTCCGAGCCTCCGGGAAGGAAAGATAAAAAACGACACGTTACCCGAAGAGTAATCGAATTGTCGGAGGAAGCATGAGCTTTATCCGGCAGACTGCTGTCAGCGGAAACGGCGTGCGTGGCTGCTATTTTTGAGTTCGAAGAGGATTCTGTCGGTTTGGTGGTTATTTTTGAAGCTGAAGCTGTTCCAGAACGTTCCGAGTGATTGGAGTAAGTCATCGGGTCAGCTTTAGAGGAAATCAGAGCAGCAGCTTTCTTGTTTACATCAAAAACGATATGTTTCTTTTGCGACAGCCAGTTCATATCGTTATCAAAAATCAGAGCGTCAGAGACGGAATCGGCGCTCTGATTTTTTGAGTTTTCTTCCGGCATGACACCTCCAGACAGGGCGGGCGGCGGATAGAGAACACCCCACCAGTTGTCGATCACATGAGTCTGCAGGATCGGCGGGGCGATCGCGTACGCCAGGACTTTCTGCTGAATCTGGTTTCTGGTAAAAGTCAGAAGAGGCAGGCAGAAAAGCAGAAATAAGAGCATGGAACATAATGCGAGAAGCGGGAGTATTCCATCGTAGATATGGGAAAACTTGCAGGAACCGGTGGAAAAATGGCGGCATTTATTGGTAACAGGTGGATGAATCCTGGATGCGGATGACAGAGAATTTTCAGACTGGAACGAAATCACTTGATTTATCATAATGGCTCTCCTTTTACTGAATGAAATGTTACTGTTCACAGGTAGGCACTTTTGGAACCGAAAGTGCCGTAAGAAAACGTGGTGGCAGCAGGAATTTGCCGTATTTAAATGCGAAGCCACGGCAAATTCCGTTACTGGGCACGTATGCGTGAACAGTAACAACGAAATCGAATCTTCTTGTCGCAAGTATTGACAGTTATGGTATAATCTAAACTATATTTTGGAATAGCATTCCGGCGTGTGGTGAAGCTTCCCACACCCGGCAGAAAGGCGGATATTATGAAAAAGAGTGTACTTGTGGTATTTGGCGGACAGTCTTCGGAACATATTGTTTCATGTATGTCGGCAATCAATGTCATTAAAAATATAGATACAGAGCGCTATGATGTAACCCTGATCGGCATTACCGAAGAGGGAAAATGGCTGCTGGTTGACTCGGTCGAGCAGATCGAGGATGAGAGCTGGAGAAAGAACACGACGACCGCGATCCTTTCCCCGGATGCAACGGAGAAATCCGTGATCGTCCTGAAAGATGGTAAGGCGGAAATGATCCGCATTGATGTGGTATTTCCGGTTCTGCATGGACTCTGGGGCGAGGACGGCACCATTCAGGGCATTTTTGAGCTGGCAAAAATCCCGTATGTCGGATGCGGTGTGCTGGCGTCCAGCGTTTCGATGGATAAAGTGTATACAAAACAGATCGTTGACCACACAGGCGTGCGCCAGGCGGCATATGAGCTGGTCATCCGCAAAGAACTTGAAAAGATGGATGAGGTTGTGGCACGCATCGAGAACCGGTTCGCATATCCGGTATTTATCAAGCCGTCCAATGCAGGTTCTTCCAGAGGTGTCAGCAAGGCGTCGGATCGCGAAGAGCTGATTGCAGGCTTAAAGGAGGCGGCGCACCATGACCGCAAGATTCTGGTTGAGGAGACGATCGTCGGCCGTGAGATCGAATGTGCGGTCTTTGGAAATGGCACAGAACCGGTCATCGCTTCCGGTGTTGGCGAGATTCTGGCAGCAGCCGATTTCTATGATTTTGATGCGAAATATTACAACGCAGAGTCCAGAACCGTGGTAAATCCAGAGCTTCCGGGCGATGCGACCGAGCGTGTGCGTCAGGCGGCGAGACGTATTTTCAAGGCGGTAGATGGCTATGGTCTGTCGCGTGTCGATTTCTTTGTGACGAAGGACGGCGAGGTTATCTTCAATGAGATCAATACCATGCCGGGCTTTACCGCGATTAGTATGTACCCGATGCTGTTTGAGGCAGCTGGTATTCCGAAGCCGGAGATGGTGACAAAGCTGATTGAACATGGACTGAAACGCTACGAAGCCTAGAAATAAATAAAAATGTTTCAGAATCCTGAAACGGTGTGAATGAATCTACTTTTGGACGTTTTGTGATTTGATATACACAGATGCCCGGGAAAAAATGAAAACATGACAATAAGAATTTTGCCGAAAGGAAGGTAGGTATGGATAGAAATGCCCCGATCGGAGTTTTTGATTCAGGCGTCGGCGGTCTGACGGTAGCCCGTGAGATCATGCGCCAGATGCCGCAGGAGCGCATCGTATATTTTGGAGATACGGCGCGCGTTCCGTATGGAAGCAAATCGCAGGAGACGGTGCTGCGCTATTCCCGCCAGATCATCCGTTTTCTGAAAACACAGGGAGTCAAGGCGATCGTGATTGCCTGCAACACGGCTTCGGCGTGTGCACTGGAGACGGTCAAACAGGAATTGGATATCCCGATCATCGGGGTTATCTACGCGGGTGCGCGCACGGCTGCCGAGGCAACCCATAATGGAAAGATTGGCGTGATTGGAACCGAGGCGACCATCCGGAGCGGTATTTATACCAGAGAAATGCAGAAGCTGCGCCCGGATATTGAGGTCATTGGAAAACCGTGTCCGCTCTTTGTGCCGCTGGTGGAGGAAGGACTCTTCCATGATTCGGTAACAGATGAGATTGCCTCCCGGTATCTTTCTTCGCTGAAAGAAAAATACATTGATACGCTGGTTATGGGATGTACGCATTATCCGCTGCTGCGTTCGACGCTGCATCGGCTGATGGGTGACGAGGTGACTTTGGTAAATCCGGCATATGAGACGGCGGTTGAACTTAAAACTCTGCTGCGGGACATGGATCTGACACGCAGTTCGGAGGATCTGGAACGTTTTTCGGAGGAAAACAGCCGCCGCGCTGCTGCCGGGGAGCCGATTCTTGACCAGTATCAGTTCTTTGTCAGCGACCGGGCGGAGAATTTCACGCGTTTTGCCAAGGCGATTCTGCCAAAAGAGGTAAAAGACACGAAACAGATTAACATTGAGGAGTATTAAAATATGACGAAAGATGTGCTTGTATCCGTGCGCGGTGCCCATATTGCGGACGGGGAGACGAATAACCTGGAGGTTATCACGGCAGGCAGCTATTATTTCAAAAATGGCAAGCATTATATCATCTATGATGAGATTCTGGAGGGCGAGGAAGGAAGCATCCGCAATACCATCAAAGCCAATGCGGACAGCGTCGATATGATCAAGGGAGGCGATGCGCGGGCGCATATGATTTTTCAGGAGAACCGTCCGAATGTCAGCTGTTATGTGACTCCATACGGTCAGATGATCGTGGGCGTCACGACCGACCGCATCAAGATCAATGAAGGTCCGGATCATCTGAAAATCCAGATTGATTATACGCTGGAACTCAACTATGAGCAGACCAGCCAGAGCCATATTGAAATTGATGTGAAATCGAAGGCGACGGCGAAATTGAACCTGAAAGAGCAGTAAATATAAAAGAATATAGAAACAAAGAAATAAAATCGATGAATCAAAAATCCCGGAAACGTGCAATCAGTTACATTTCCGGGATTTTAAGATCCATTATTTATTTTTCTTGGACTTGGAAGCTTCTTTCTTTGCTGCCTCTTCTGTATTTTTCTTGAAACGGTCAAAGAATTTTTTCTTCTTCGGCAGCGGCGGGATGCCTCCGCGCACGCTCTTGATCTCTGTGATATAAAGACCGCTGATGACAACCTTTGCCTCGGTGCGGAGCGGTAACTGAAGGAATACCTTCTCATCCGCGATCATGGTCACAACCTTCGGTCCGATCTTAGCCTTTACGATCGGGAGCTTCGCCCACTTCATATACCATGGAGTCTGGTCGATAACCATCTTCGGGAGACCGGAATCTCCGATTTTCAGTTTCTTTTTGTCAATCGCCAGAATCGAAACTGTCTGTTTCGAAGCGTCGATCATAGTCTGCTGCTCTGCCTGACGTTTCTGCATCCGGGAACCCAGAATATACAGTACGACAAGAAGGATAGCCAGAATGACGATAATAACTAGCAGTACATTCCAAAATGACATATATATATACCTCCGTTGTAGATAGCGGCGGGACACAAATCCAATCCCATTTCGCAGAAATAACGAAAATAGCCGCGCAATTACTATGTATTATAGCATTGGAGAGGGGAAATGGCAAGAAAAATAGACGGGTAACTATGGCTTATTCCAAATCCATCAAAAAACCACTTGACACCCATCAAATCCCATGCTAAGATGGAGAATGCACTATTGTGGAAAACTGTGTTTTCCGGGTATTTGTATGCCCAAATGACAGTGCAGCTCCGTCGGCATGAAACAAGGCTGGTTCGGAGATGGAAAAATGCAAACCATAGAGATAGAAAGAAAACAGGGGTGAAACATCGAATGGAGAAAAGCAGGATGCGTCCGGTAAAAACCGGTAAAGGTGTAAGGATGACCTTCTCAAGACAAAAAGAAGTTCTGGAAATGCCGAATTTGATTGAGATTCAGAAAAACTCGTATCAGTGGTTCCTGGATGAGGGACTGAAAGAAGTGTTTGCTGATATCTCCCCGATCACGGATTTCGCAGGTCACTTGAGTCTGGAATTTGTGGATTTTACACTGTGTAAAAACGATATCAAATATACGATCGAAGAGTGCAAAGAGCGCGATGCGACCTATGCAGCTCCTCTGAAGGTAAAGGTAAGACTTTGCAATAAAGATAAAGATGAGATCAATGAACATGAGATTTTCATGGGTGATCTTCCACTTATGACCGACACCGGCTCCTTCGTTATCAACGGAGCGGAGCGAGTTATCGTCAGCCAGCTTGTTCGTTCCCCTGGTATTTATTATGGAATCGCGCACGATAAGATCGGTACAGAGTTATACAGCTGTACCGTTATCCCGAACCGGGGTGCCTGGCTGGAGTATGAGACAGATTCCAACGACATTTTCTACGTGCGTGTAGACCGGACCAGAAAAGTTCCTGTTACTGTTCTGATCCGTGCTCTTGGTTACGGTACTAACGCCGAGATCATTGACCTGTTCGGCGATGAGCTGAAACTGGAGAAGAGCTTCGAGAAGGATCCGTCCAACAACTACCAGGATGGTCTTCTGGAATTATATAAGAAGATTCGTCCGGGTGAGCCGCTTTCCGTAGACAGCGCAGAGAGCCTGTTAAACAGCATGTTCTTCGATCCGCGCCGCTACGATCTGGCAAAGGTAGGTCGTTATAAATTCAATAAAAAGCTTCACTTTAAGAACCGTATCGTAGGTCACGTTCTGGCTGAGGATGTGGTTGATACAACTACCGGAGAGATTCTGGCGGAGCAGGGAACAAAGGTTACCAAGGAACTTGCTACTGACATCCAGAACGCAGGCGTTCCGTTTGTATGGATTCAGGGTGAGAAGAAGAATCACAAGGTTCTTTCTAACATGATGGTAGATCTGGGCGCTTATGTGAATTTCGATCCGGAAGAAGTAGGCGTCACAGAGTTAGTATTCTATCCGGTTCTCCAGGGTATTCTGGAAGAAAATGCCGGCGCTTCTGATGAGGAGTTAAAAGAGATTATCCGCAGAGATATCCATGACTTGATTCCGAAGCACATTACGAAGGAAGATATCATCGCTTCCATCAACTACAACATGCATCTGGAAGGCGGCATCGGCAATCCAGATGATATCGACCATCTGGGCAACCGTCGTATCCGTGCGGTCGGCGAGCTGCTTCAGAACCAGTACCGTATCGGTCTGTCCCGTATGGAGCGTGTGGTACGTGAGCGTATGACAACACAGGACATGGAAGGTGTTTCTGCCCAGTCCCTGATCAATATTAAGCCGGTTACAGCAGCAGTCAAGGAGTTCTTCGGAAGTTCCCAGCTGTCCCAGTTCATGGATCAGAACAACCCGCTGTCCGAGCTGACCCATAAGAGACGTCTTTCCGCCCTGGGTCCTGGCGGTCTGTCAAGAGACCGTGCCGGATTCGAGGTACGAGATGTACACTACACACACTATGGCCGTATGTGCCCGATCGAGACACCTGAGGGACCGAACATCGGTCTGATCAACTCCCTGGCATCTTACGCACGTGTCAATGAGTACGGTTTCATCGAAGCTCCGTACCGTGTAGTAGATAAAACCGATCCGTCCAACCCGGTTGTTACGGATGAGGTTGTATACCTGACAGCAGACGAGGAAGATAACTTCGTTGTTGCACAGGCAAACGAGCAGTTAGACGAAGAAGGACACTTCGTCCACAATAACGTATCTGGTCGATTCCGTGAGGAGACCTCCGAGTTCCAGAAGAAGAAAATCGACCTGATGGACGTATCCCCGAAGATGGTATTCTCCGTAGCTACTTCCATGATTCCGTTCCTGCAGAACGACGATGCGAACCGTGCTCTGATGGGATCGAACATGCAGCGTCAGGCGGTACCGCTTCTGACCACCGAGAGAGCCGTTGTCGATACCGGTATTTCCGCGAAGGCAGCTGTTGACTCCGGTGTGTGTGTCGTTGCAAAGAATGCCGGTGTGGTTGAGCGCTCCGCTTCCAACGAGATCATCATCAAGAGAGATTCCGATGGAAACCGCGATGTATACCATCTGACAAAATTCAAGAGAAGTAACCAGTCCAACTGCTACAATCAGAAACCGATTGTATACAAGAATGACCATGTCGAAGCTGGCGAGGTTATCGCAGATGGTCCGTCCACCTGCAACGGTGAGATCGGTCTGGGCAAAAACCCGCTGATCGGCTTCATGACCTGGGAAGGCTACAACTACGAGGATGCCGTTCTTCTGTCTGAGCGTCTGGTTCAGGAGGATGTATATACCTCCGTCCATATCGAGGAATACGAGGCAGAAGCACGTGATACCAAGCTGGGACCGGAAGAGATCACAAGAGATGTTCCGGGTGTCGGCGAGGATGCACTGAAAGATCTGGACGAGCGCGGTATCATCCGCATCGGTGCAGAGGTTCGTGCCGGTGATATCCTGGTAGGTAAGGTTACTCCGAAGGGAGAGACCGAGCTGACCGCAGAAGAGCGCCTGTTACGTGCGATCTTCGGTGAGAAGGCAAGAGAGGTTCGTGATACTTCCCTGAAAGTACCGCATGGTGCATACGGTATCATCATTGATGCGAAGGTATTTACAAGAGAGAACGGCGACGAGCTGGCTCCGGGTGTAAATAAGACCGTTCGTATCTACATTGCACAGAAGAGAAAGATTTCCGTCGGCGATAAGATGGCTGGTCGTCATGGTAACAAGGGTGTCGTTTCCCGTGTACTTCCGGTTGAGGATATGCCGTTCCTTCCGAATGGCCGTCCGCTCGACATCGTACTGAACCCATTGGGCGTACCGTCCCGTATGAATATCGGACAGGTCCTGGAGATTCATTTAAGCCTTGCTGCCAAAGCACTTGGTTTTGATGTATCCACCCCGATTTTCGACGGTGCAGACGAGAAAGATATTCAGAACACTCTGGAGATGGCAAATGACTATGTCAACACCTCCTGGGAAGAGTTCGAAGCAAAATATAAAGATATTGTAGATCCGGAAGTTATGGAGTATCTGGGTACCCATCTGGAGCACAGAAAACTCTGGAAGGGCGTTCCGATCGGACGTGACGGTAAAGTCCGCCTGAGAGATGGACGTACCGGCGAATACTTCGACAGCCCGGTTACAATCGGACACATGCATTACCTGAAACTGCATCATCTGGTTGATGATAAGATTCATGCACGTTCCACAGGTCCTTACTCCCTCGTTACACAGCAGCCGCTGGGTGGTAAAGCTCAGTTCGGTGGCCAGCGTTTCGGAGAGATGGAGGTTTGGGCTCTGGAGGCGTATGGCGCATCCTACACGCTGCAGGAGATCCTGACCGTGAAGTCCGATGATGTGGTAGGTCGTGTGAAGACATACGAGGCAATCATCAAGGGCGAGAATATTCCGGAGCCGGGTATTCCGGAGTCCTTCAAGGTACTCTTAAAAGAGCTTCAGTCCCTGGGTCTGGATGTCAGAGTTCTGGCAGAAGACGGTTCCGAGATCGAGCTCAAGGAGAACATCGACGAAGGCGATACCGATCTTCGTTCCGTCATCGAGGGTGACAGCAAGCGTTACTCTCAGAATGAGTCCTTCGGCAACTACGGTTACCAGGAGCAGGAATTTAAAGATGGTGAGCTGACCGATGTAGAGCACGATGAGTATACAGCAGAGGCAGACGGCTATACGGACGATGACTATGCAGACGTTTCCGATGATAATGGATCTGACGACGAAGAATAATCGATAGGAGGGAGTACCGCTCATGCCAGAGACAAATGAAACATATCAACCATTGACATTTGACGCAATCAAGATCGGTTTGGCATCCCCTGAAAAGATTCTGGAGTGGTCTCACGGCGAGGTTAAAAAGCCGGAGACCATCAACTACAGAACATTAAAGCCGGAGAAAGACGGCCTGTTCTGTGAGAGAATCTTTGGACCGAGCAAGGACTGGGAGTGCCACTGTGGTAAATATAAAAAAATCAGATATAAAGGTGTTATCTGTGACCGCTGCGGCGTTGAGGTTACAAAAGCCAGCGTCCGCCGTGAGCGCATGGGTCATATCGAGCTTGCAGCTCCGGTTTCCCACATCTGGTATTTCAAGGGAATTCCGAGCCGCATGGGTCTGATTCTGGACATTTCTCCGAGAACTCTGGAGAAGGTTCTGTACTTCGCTTCCTATATCGTGCTGGATCCGGGACAGACCGGACTGCAGATGAAGCAGGTTCTGTCTGAGAAGGAGTACCGTGACGAGATCGAGAAATACGGTTACGGTTCTTTCCGTGTCGGCATGGGTGCCGAGGCGATTCAGGAGCTTTTAAAGGCGATCGACCTGGAGAAGGATTCTGAGGATCTGAGAAGCCAGTTACAGGATGCAACCGGACAGAAGCGTGCCCGCATCATCAAGCGTCTGGAAGTCGTAGAGGCATTCAGAAATTCCGGCAACAAACCGGAGTGGATGATCATGACCGTTGTCCCGGTTATCCCGCCGGATATCCGTCCGATGGTACAGCTGGATGGCGGACGTTTCGCAACTTCCGACTTAAACGATCTGTATCGTCGTATTATCAACCGTAACAACCGTCTTGCAAGACTTCTGGAGCTCGGCGCACCGGATATCATCGTGCGCAACGAGAAACGTATGCTTCAGGAGGCAGTTGACGCATTAATTGATAATGGCCGCCGTGGCCGTCCAGTTACCGGTCCTGGCAACCGTGCCCTCAAGTCCCTTTCTGATATGTTAAAGGGTAAACAGGGACGTTTCCGTCAGAACCTTCTGGGTAAGCGAGTTGACTATTCCGGACGTTCCGTTATCGTCGTAGGACCGGAGTTAAAGATTTACCAGTGCGGTCTGCCGAAAGAGATGGCGATCGAGCTGTTTAAACCGTTCGTTATGAAAGAGCTGGTTTCCAACGGAACCGCTCATAACATTAAAAATGCAAAGAAGATGGTAGAGCGCCTTCAGCCGGAGGTTTGGGACGTTCTCGAGGATGTAATCAAAGAGCATCCGGTTATGTTAAACCGTGCTCCTACACTGCATCGTCTGGGTATCCAGGCATTCGAGCCGATTCTGGTAGAAGGTAAGGCAATCAAGCTGCATCCGCTTGTTTGTACCGCATTCAACGCCGATTTCGATGGCGACCAGATGGCGGTACATCTTCCGCTTTCCGTGGAGGCACAGGCAGAGTGCCGTTTCCTGCTGCTTTCTCCGAACAACCTGTTAAAACCGTCCGATGGTGGTCCGGTAGCCGTTCCTTCCCAGGATATGGTACTCGGTATCTACTATCTGACCCAGGAACGTCCGGGCGCCAAGGGCGAGGGTATGGCATTCAAGAGCATCAACGAGGCGATTCTTGCATACGAGAACAAGGTTGTTACCCTGCATTCCCGTGTCAAAGTAAGAGTAACCCGCACGATGCCGGATGGCACAACGAAGACTGGTATCATCGAGTCTACCGTTGGACGTTTCATCTTCAACGAGATCATTCCGCAGGATCTGGGCTTCGTAGACCGTTCCCAGAAAGAGAACGAGCTGAAACTGGAAGTTGATTTCCACGTAGGAAAGAAGCAGTTAAAGCAGATTCTGGAGAAGGTTATCAATGTCCATGGTGCAACCCAGACAGCGATCACCCTGGATGATATCAAGGCGATTGGCTACAAGTTCTCTACACGTGCAGCCATGACTGTATCGATTTCCGATATGACCGTACCGGCAAGCAAGCCGAAGCTGATTGCTGACGCGCAGGCAACGGTTGACCATATCGCAAAGAACTTCCGCCGTGGTCTTATCACGGAGGAAGAGCGTTACAAAGAAGTTATCGAGACCTGGAAGGCAACCGATGATCAGCTGACTCACGACCTGCTGACAGGACTTGACAAATATAACAACATCTTCATGATGGCTGACTCCGGTGCGCGAGGATCGGATAAGCAGATTAAACAGCTTGCTGGTATGCGAGGACTGATGGCAGATACGACCGGTCATACGATTGAACTTCCTATCAAGTCCAACTTCCGTGAGGGTCTGGACGTACTGGAGTACTTCATCTCCGCACACGGAGCTCGAAAAGGTATGTCCGATACGGCTCTGCGTACTGCCGACTCTGGTTACCTGACCAGACGTCTGGTAGACGTATCCCAGGATCTGATCGTCCGCGAGGAGGACTGCTGCTGGGATAAGCCGGAGATTCCGTATATGGAGATCAAGGCATTCATGGATGGTCAGGAGACCATCGAGACATTGCAGGAGCGTATCACAGGACGTTTCATCGCTGAGACAATCACAGACCCGGATACAGGTGAAGTGGTGATTGAGAAGAACCATATGTGTACGCCGAAGCGTGCAGCGGCTGTTATGGCAGCATTGAAGAAACAGGGCAGAGATTCCATCAAGATCCGTACCGTTCTGACCTGTAAATCCCATATCGGTGTGTGTGCGAAGTGCTACGGTGCCAACATGGCAACCGGTCAGCCGGTTCAGGTCGGTGAGGCAGTCGGCATCATCGCGGCACAGTCCATCGGTGAGCCTGGTACACAGCTGACCATGCGTACGTTCCACTCGGGCGGCGTTGCCGGTGGCGATATCACACAGGGTCTTCCGCGTGTCGAGGAGCTTTTCGAGGCACGTAAGCCGAAGGGACTTGCTATCATCGCTGAGTTCGGCGGTGTGGCAACCATCAAAGATACCAAGAAGAAACGTGAGATCATTATCACGGATAATGAGACGGGCAATTCCAAGACATACCTGATTCCTTACGGCTCCCGTATCAAGATTCAGGACGGCGCGGTTCTGGAGGCTGGTGACGAGCTGACCGAAGGTAGCGTGAACCCGCACGATATTCTGAAGATCAAGGGCGTCCGCGCCGTACAGGATTACATGATCCAGGAAGTACAGCGTGTATACCGCTTACAGGGTGTAGAAATCAACGATAAGCATATCGAGATGATCGTACACCAGATGTTAAAGAAGATTAAGATTGAGGAAAGTGGAGATTCCGACGTACTGCCGGGCGTATCCATGGATGTACTCGATTTCAACGAGATGAACGAGGCGCTGGAAGCCGAGGGCAAAGAGCCGGCGATCGGACGTCAGGTTATGCTGGGTATCACCAAGGCATCTCTGGCAACCGACTCCTTCTTATCCGCTGCATCCTTCCAGGAGACAACCAAGGTTCTGACCGAGGCTGCCATCAACGGAAAGGTAGATAAGCTGATTGGTCTGAAGGAGAACGTTCTGATTGGTAAGCTGATTCCGGCTGGTACCGGTATGAAGCGTTACCGCTCTATCAAGCTGAACACTGATGTTGAGGAAGAGGATGATATCGATCTGGCAGAGGACGACTTCAACGAGCCGGCTGAACTGGACGAGGCAGACAAGATTGTACTCAACGAGGATGAGCTGAGTGAAGAATAATTAAAAATGAAAAACGGAATCGTTTTTTGGAGATCGCCGCAGAGATGCGGCGGTCTTTTTTTGTGCCAATGATGCGCACTCGCGCGAAGCTGTAGGTTGTCGCAAGCGACCGCGCGAGACGCCCGAATGTGCCAAGGCACATTCGTTCCTGCCATATCATAGACAGAAAACCGTAAGAAATAGAAGCGCGGGATTGGTTGAATCGAAGGGGAAAATCCGTTATACTTATAAAGGAAATGTTTAAAATCCAAAGTAATGTGATTAAATTGTATAAATTTAAAGAACAAATTTAACGATTTTAGACTTTCAAAACAGAAACAATTATTTTAAAAATAGAGACATTGGAAGGAGATTATATAGATGAAGAGACACAATTGGCTCAAAAAACACACACTGGGACTGGCGGCGGCTCTGCTGATGACAGCCGGTATGTCGCAGATCGCGCTGGCAGGTGACTCGGTGTATGTCAATACGTCTTCCCTGCGCTACCGGACATCGGCGCAGATCAAGGACAATAATATCGCGGGCAATCTGTCCTACGGTCAGAAGCTGGAGCGCGTGGGAACCAGCGGGCAGTGGACGATGATTCTTTTGAATGGAAAGAAGTATTACGTTTCATCCGCCTATGTGACAAGCAAAAAACCGGCATCTGCAGGTGCTGTCCAGACAACCAGCCAGACAGCAGCGGGAGCGCAGACATCCGGCGGCACGGCGATCGCACTTTCTTCTAATTATAAATACGCAAATTATTCAAAGATCAACAGCGGAACTGCGACCCTGTACCGCTCGACTGCTTCCAACAAGAAAAATAAAGTGGTCTGTGTCAATGCCGGACATGGAACAAACGGTGGCGGAAGCGTCAAGACCCAGTGTCATCCGGATGGAAGTGCGAAAGTAACCGGCGGCACAACCGGAGCCGGTGCTACCTCAGCAGTGGCAGTTTCCAGCGGTATGACCTTTGCAGATGGAACAGCAGAGAGCAAGGTAACACTTGCTATGGCAAAGGTGCTTAAGACAAAACTTCTGAATGCAGGCTATGATGTACTGATGATCCGTGAATCAGATGATGTACAGCTGGATAATATAGCTCGTACGGTCATTGCGAATAACAACGCGGACTGTCATATAGCCTTGCACTGGGATTCAACCAGCAGCAACAAGGGTGCCTTTTTCATGAGCGTTCCAAGCAATGCAACCTACCGTGCGATGGAGCCGGTTGCCTCTCATTGGAAGCAGCACAACCAACTGGGCGAGTCGCTGATCAGCGGCTTAAAGAGCGCGGGTGTGAAGATTTATTCTAAAGGCAGCATGGAGATGGATTTGACCCAGACTTCCTATTCAACGATTCCGAGTGTGGATATTGAGCTGGGAGATAAGGCGTCCGATCATTCGGGTGCGACGCTTGAGACTCTGGCGAACGGACTGCTGGCTGGCGTGAATACATTCTTCGGACAGTAAAAACTGAAAGGAGGAAAGCGTATGGGATTGGTGGCGTTTATTATGGCATATGCATTATTTGCGTTTATCTTTTATATTCTGCAGGTAATTGCATACTGGAAGATCTTTACAAAAGCCGGGGAAGAAGGATGGAAATCCATCATTCCGATTTACAATGGCTATGTACAGTACCGGCTGACCTGGGATGTGCAGTATTTCTGGGTGGCACTCGGACTGGCGGTCGGCGGAGGTATTTTAAATTCCTTCGGCGGAATCGTGGGAGTTATCGGTTCGCTTGCGCTTCTGGGAACAGCACTCATGAATGTGGTGGCACTCTATAAGCTGGCGTGTGCCTATGGTCACGGGATAGGATTTACGATTGGTTTATTTTTCCTGAATCCGCTTTTTATGCTGATTCCTGGTTTTGGTGATTCGGAGTACATGGGACCGCAGGAGTAGCGGAAATGAAGTTCCGGGATATTTAAGATATTTTCCAGAAAAAAAGAGTCAGATGAGACAATAGAGGGTTTTGCACTGTACCTGTCTACAGCGCAAAACCCTTGTTACTGCTCACAGGTAGGCACTTTTGGAACCGAAAGTGCCGTAAGAAAACGTGGTGGCAGCAGGAATTTGCCGTATTTAAATGCGAAGCCACGGCAAATTCCGTTACTGGGCACGTATGCGTGAACAGTAACAAACCCTTTATTTTACGGGAAAAATTTGCATTTTATACCTTGACAGTGCAACTCAAACTAGCTATAATAAGTAAGCGTGCAAAATTCAAGGAATTTCTGCGCGGAAATACAAGCTTAAAAAAGCAACCACAGACAATATCACAGGAGGTGAAAAGGATGCCTACATTTAACCAGTTAGTAAGAAAGGGAAGACAGACATCTGAAAAGAAATCAACAGCTCCGGCTCTGCAGAAGGGATACAACTCTTTACAGAAGAAAGCTATCAACGTTTCTGCACCGCAGAAGAGAGGCGTGTGTACAGCCGTTAAGACTGCAACACCTAAAAAGCCTAACTCTGCTCTTAGAAAAATCGCCAGAGTTCGTCTTTCCAACGGTATCGAAGTAACAAGCTACATCCCGGGTGAGGGACACAACTTACAGGAGCACAGCGTTGTTCTGATTCGTGGTGGTCGTGTAAAAGACTTACCAGGTACCAGATACCACATCATCAGAGGTACTCTTGATACTGCAGGCGTAGCCAACAGAAAACAGGCGCGTTCCAAATACGGCGCTAAGAGACCGAAAGACAAGAAATAATTTTAATTAGGTAGAAGTTCTATTAGATTTAGAATGAATGTGCCGGACTTTGATATTGATCCTGTAGGTTGCAGGGAATCATAGAACCGCGCACGAGACGCAACAAGACTTAGGTGAGCAATTTCGTGAAAAGGCGAAGAAGACGGCTGTTCAAGAAATTGAATTCGTCGCCAAGAAAGAGGCACCATGCGTGGTGGCGCGCTGAAAGACGCGCTCGTTTCGCAGGTGTGCTTATTCGCTAAGTTCGTGAAAGACCTCACTAAGCGAATAATGCGAGTACCTAAGATCTAATGAATGGCTCCCGCGGCTCCCCGCCGGAGCAGATATTAAGGAGGGAAGTAACGTGCCACGTAAAGGACATACTCAGAAAAGAGACGTATTAGCGGATCCGCTGTACAACAACAAGGTTGTTACTAAATTAATCAACAACATCATGCTGGACGGCAAAAAGGGCGTTGCTCAGAAGATCGTATACGGCGCGTTTGATCGTGTCGCTGCAGAATCCGGTAAGGAAGCTGTAGAGGTTTTCGAAGAGGCAATGAACAACATCATGCCGGTTCTGGAAGTTAAGGCAAAACGTATCGGTGGTGCTACCTATCAGGTACCGATCGAGGTTAAGCCGGAAAGAAGACAGGCTCTTGCACTTCGCTGGATCACTCTGTACTCCCGTAAGAGAGGCGAGAAGACTCAGGAAGAGAGACTGGCAAAAGAGATTCTGGATGCAGCTAACAACACTGGTGCATCTGTGAAGAAGAAAGAAGATATGCATAAGATGGCAGAGGCTAACAAGGCATTTGCTCATTACAGATTCTAATAGGAGGAAAAAGCTT